>SDBV01000193.1_pt1 | contig 80614 bp, 62 predicted proteins | sample 2277081 | NCBI WGS metagenome assembly SDBV01 (sample SAMN10402039, study PRJNA504765) | marine sediment metagenome | isolation source: marine sediment core GS10_PC15, 223 cmbsf | place: Arctic Ocean: Southern Knipovich Ridge | collected 2010
TATTGCTCATGACACTCCATCCTGTGCGTCCGCCCCTCCGGGGCGGGAAGAATAATCGGGATACTTACCGGGGGTTCCGTCCGCCGCGGCGGACTCCACCCCCGGCTACTCACGTTTGCCCCTTCGGGGCAACAATGAACCTAAACCGACGCTCCGTTATTTGTTCACCTATCTCTGGGGAACTGTACTAAGCTGTCATCCTGAGCCCTTCGGCTGGGCTCAGAATGACATTAGAGGAATTGGTACAGATTACTCAAAACTTATGTCGGGTAGCTTAACCCGTGATGCGGAATCTCCTGAAGCGTATCGCGAAAGAAGGATCTTATGGAAAATACGTTGATTGATGCTCATACGCATTTCTTCTCATATAAGTTTTTCGAACTTCTCGCCGGACAAAGCGAAAAGAAAGGGACAAATATTACCGGGCGAATCGAGGAGGTTGCTCAGCGGGCGGGGATCGATCTGCCGGATCCATCGGCCGAGAAACACGGTGAGCGGTGGCTGAACGAAATGGACCGCCACACGGTCTCCCGCATAGTGACCTTCGCCAGTCTGCCGGAAGAGGCGGAAATAATCGCCAAGGTTTGCCGAAGCGCCAAAGACGACAGGCTGATTCCTTTCACGGTCGTTAATCCGAGAGCTCCCGAATGTGAAACGTTTCTCGATCACGCGTTTGGCTCTTGGGGCATGCGTGGACTCGTGTTATTTCCAGCGATGCACCATTACAGGGTGGGTGAGAATGTGTGTCGCAGGATGTTCGAAGTGGCGGCCGAAAACAAGGCCGTAGTCGTCGTGCATTGCGGAATCCTCCAGATTAAGCTGAGGGACCTCTTTGGTCTGCCTCGGGTGGCCGATCCGACCTATTCCAATCCCTTGTTCGTCGTGGGGCCGGCAAACCGGTTTCCGGATGTTAGATTCGTGATTCCCCACTTCGGTGGAGGCTTTTTTCGCGAGACGCTGATGGCCGGAATGCAGTGTGAGAACATAGTCGTAGATACATCGAGTTCAAACTCCTGGACATCTACGTCAGAAATCGGGCTGGACCTCAAGGAAGTTTTTGAGCGGACACTTGAAGTCTTCGGCGCCGACCGAATATTGTTCGGGACCGATTCGTCCACATTTCCCCGGGGCTGGAGAAAGGATATTTATAAATCGCAGAAAGAGGCCCTGGACGGTCTGAAGGTTCCCGAAAGGGACCAGGAGAAGATTTTCGGAAAGAATTTAGCCCTCCTGTTAAGGAAGTGAACCGGACGATCAAGGAGGGCGAAACGGAACCAATCCAATCCGATTTCCCTCAAACCTCTCGACCCGGACAATTCCCGACCGGATCAGTGAGAATCCGTATATCAAAAGAAGGGCAAGGAATTACTGCGAAAGGGTTCTTCGTAGGCAATAGCAGACTTGAACCACTAACCCCCTTGTAAGGCAGCTTTTCAAGGGGTCACTGCACATCATTCCCAGACTATTTGATTTATAGGGGGAATTACATTGGTGGGCGATAGTGGACTTGAACCACTGACCCCCTGCTTGTAAGGCAGGTGCTCTTCCACTGAGCTAATCGCCCACTTCAAGTATGGATATTCTTCGCGCGGATAATCCAGGGTTTAGCCACGCGCCTCGTCGGACCCATTGCGGGACATGGCGTGCGGGCTGACCGGCTTCGATCCCTAGATCCCTGTCAATCCCACGTATTCTTCGACCGTCGTGACGCCTTCCTTGACTTTTCGGCGGATATCGAAGACGAGGGGGCGCATCTTGGCCGCCGAGGAAATCTTGTCTATCGGCGCCCCTTCTTCAATCATCTTCCGGATCTTCTCGTCAATGGAAAGTATCTCGAACACCCCGGCGCGTCCGCGATATCCCGTATGGTAACAGGAATCGCAGCCCGTGCCGCGGTAAAGCCTTTGCGTGGATTCGGGCAAGCCGACGCTCTTGAGGATCGCTTTCGTCGGTTTGTAGCTCTCTTTGCATTCCGAACAAATCACCCGGACCAGCCGCTGCGAGATCACACCCAACAAAGATGCAGACACCAGGAAGGATGGAATCCCCATGTTCCTCAGGGTGGTGATCGCCTCCGGCGCGTTATTCGAGTGGAGCGTGCTGAACAGCAAGTGGCCCGTCATCGCCGCACGAACAGCGATGGAAGCCGTGTCCACGTCACGAATCTCTCCGACCAGGATCACATCGGGATCCTGCCGCAGCACCGCCCGGAGTGTCGTCGCAAATGTGACGCCGATGGAATTATCAATCTGAACCTGGTTGATCCCCGAAAGCCGGTATTCCACCGGATCTTCAAGGGTAACAATGCTGTCGGTCAGGATGTTGAGCTGATTCAGCGCCGCGTACAGGGTCGTGGTCTTTCCGCTTCCGGTAGGTCCCACCAGGAGAATCATCCCGTACGGCGCGTTCAGCACTTTATCGAATATCGCCAGGTCGTCCTTCGCCATCCCCAGCTCGTTCATTCCCGTCATCACGCTGGTGGGATCCAGCAGACGACACACGATCCGCTCGCCGATATGCGTCGGCAGACTCGCAACGCGGAGGTCAAACGACTCTCCCTCCACAACAAAAGAGATGTGCCCGTCCTGCGGATGGCGCGTTTCCGTAATGTCCATATCGGAGAGAATCTTGAGTCGCGAGATAACGGCCGATTCCACATGCCGAGGTATCGTCATCACATCATGAAGCACGCCGTCGATACGATATCGCACCCGCATCTCCGGTTCGTGCGGATCCATATGAATGTCCGTCGCCCGCGCGTTGATGGCGCCCTCGATAATCGTGGCCACCAGTTTCACCACCGGCACGTTATCCGCCGCGCGGCTCAGATCCTCGAACCGCCTCGCGTCGGACGCCGCCTGCGTGTCCATCTGTTCCTTCACCGAAGCACGCGTGGCCGACTTGGCCGTTTCCTTCTTCTTCGTCGTGGTTTTCTTCCTGCCTCGACCCTTCTCCTTTGGCTCACCGTCATAGAACTTCTCGATGGCCTTGTCCAGGTCTTCCTCCACGGCAAGGTGCGGCACTAACTCCATCCCCTTGAGGAACGAACGCACCATGTCCAGGCTGCCCACGGAAGTTGGATCTCCGAGAGCAACGTGCAGCGCATCGTCCTCAATACGAAACGGGATCATCCGATTCCGCCGCGCCACATTCTCCGGCAGGAGTTCCACCGCCGCCTTCTGAGGCTTCTGCTTTGTGAGGTCGGCGAAGGGAAGCCCGTGGAGCCGGCAAAGGGCCATCGTATAGTCCTTGGCTTTGATCACTCCCTTGTCGAGCAATATCCGGCCGAGGTATCTGCCCGTTCTTTTCTGGTCAGCGAGCGCATTGTTCAGTTGTGTCTGCGTGATGACCTTCATCTCGCGCAGAACCTTTCCCAAGTTCTCTCCCTTGACCTTCTTCGGCTTGCGAGATTTCAAAAGATCGGTGATCTGTTTCGGGATAACGACCTCTTGATAAAGCAGGGTCTTCAGCCACGGAATCCCGCGCTCCTTCTCCTCCTCTCGGGCCTCCTCCAACGCTTCTCGAGTGATGAGCTCCTCCTTGACAAGAAGGTCCCCCAGCTTCTTTTCTTCACTCGCTAATTGGCTGCCGGCTTTCCTGGTCATAGTCTCCTCCCTCGGGATACCACAGGCCCTTCTCCCGTTTTGTCTTGATCAAAGACAGACACGTATCGGCCCCTTTTCGCAGAAAATACTCGATCTATGAAGTGAAATGGTGAACCCATTATAAGCCTCTAAAGCCAGACAAATCAAGGGTTTTCGAAAAAGCGGCCCATTCACTCAGACAGGTCCCCCCACGACTCAGAGGATGCCGCCACACGGAGAAACAGGCCCACGCGCTACGTCTTTTTCATCTTCTTTCCGAAACGTTCCGCAACGGTTGGCGTAAGAAAGGGGCTTAAGTCCCCTCCATACTGCGCGATCTCTTTCAGTAGACTCGAGCTGGTGGCGAAATGCTCCTCGCTGGGCATGAAAAAGAGAGTTTCGATGTCCGCGGCGAGCTTCCGGTTCGTCAGCGCCATCTGGAACTCATACTCAAAATCCGACAGGGCCCGGATCCCGCGAACAATTGCCGCAGCGCCGGACTCCTGCGCGAACTCCACGGTAAGCCCGCAGAAGCTGTCCACCCTCACGTTCTCGAGATGGCTGGTGACCTCCTCAAGCATCTCAATCCTCTCCTCAACCGTGAAAAGCGGTTCCTTCGCTGAATTCGCCGCCACGGCAGTCACCACCACATCAAACATCTTCGCGGCCCGTTCAATAATATCTATATGACCTTTTGTCACCGGGTCGAAACTCCCGGGGTAAAGACCTGTCCTATCCTTCGCCACCAGTTTTCCCTTCCTTCCTTTTTATATCCTGCGCGCGGCGGAGCGCCTCGTCGTAAACTTGCCGTGTCGGCACACCACACTCTGCAGCCGCCCGCTTACAGTCTTCATATTCCGGTTGCCCCGCAACCACTTTCCCGTCCCTCCAGCCGAGCTTGATGCGGATGCGAGCCCCATCGATATCGATCTCTCGCCACTCGCGCTCGAGAATTTCTCTCTCCTCCCGGCGAATGCGCATCCCAAACGTTCCTGTCTCCTCGAATAACGCGTTCACGATCGGCTCGCGATCCGACTCACGGCACAGCACAGTCGTCAGAACCCCCGGGCGGCTCTTTTTCATCTGCACAGGCGTAAAAAACACATCCAACGCGCCCGCGTCAAAAAGCCTCCGCATAACCGACTCGTAAAGCTCCGGATTCATGTCATCCACATTCGTTTCAATGACGATAATCGAATCCCCCGAAGCCGCTTCCCCTGCCGGCTCGCCCAGCGTGACTCGAAGCAGGTTGCTCCAGCCTTTCGGCTCGGCCGTCCCCGCGCCATAGCCGATCCCCTCGACCCTCATCGGCGGCATGCCCCCGAACCGCGATGCCACCGTGGTCAGGATCGCCGCCCCCGTCGGCGTCGTCAACTCCATGGAAGGGCCCGATGAATAGATCGGTACTCCTTCCAACAGCCCCAAAGTCCCCGGCGCGGGAACAGGTAGCGTCCCATGCGCGCACTCAACAACACCCGACCCCACATTAATCGGCGAGGAATGGACCTCCGTCGCGCCGATACGTTCCAGACCCGCCACCGATCCCACGATGTCGACAATCGAGTCCACTGCGCCCACTTCATGAAAATGGACTTTCTCCATACTGATCCCGTGGGCCCTTGCCTCCGCCTCGGCCAGCCGATTAAAGACGCTTCCCACTCGTTCCTTCACAGAATCAGAAAGCTCGGACCCCCCCACAGCCTCCAGAATGTCGGGAAGATGACGCTTTATCTTCGATCCTTCTCGGACTTCCACGGTAATGTACGTGGCCCGCATACCATTCCGCTTTACCTGTTCCGACTTCAATCCAAAATCGAGCCCTTTGACCGTCCGGACCGACGCCTCAAGATATTCCGGATCAACCCCGAGGTCGACCAGCGCCCCCAGCAACATATCTCCGCTGATCCCGGAAAAACAATCAACATACAAAATCCGCCCGCTCATTTCGTCAACCACTCCAATAAACCCAATCGTCGCTTTCTTAGGAAGGGGGTCTGGGGGACAACCCTTCTTTCTCGTGAAAGAAGGATTTCCCCCAGTAAACATATTCCACCGGGAATACGAAAGGTCCTGCCGCTGCAAATACTAGACTGCATAGGATCCGTGGCTGACCATATTTAAAGCGGATACCGCTGCTTCAGCAAGCTGATCGTCTGCTCTGTATCAGAATTCTGTGTGAGGCTCACCACTTCATCCCAAAGCCGATGGGCTTCTGCCCGCCTTCCCTGGACCGCCAGTACCTGGCCAAGTTGGACCCGCGCCTTCACTGCATCCGGCGCCGTGCCCCCGACCTCGATCGCCCGAGCGAAAAGCATAGCCGCCGCGTCGATCTGCCGCCCGTCCAGGAGGACCTCGCCAAGATCAAAAAGGGCCGACAAGTGATTCGGCTCCCGACGGAGAACTTCCCGATAAGTCTCAACACACAGCCGCCACTGATCCTGTTGATTCGCCAGGATTCCCGGCTCAATATCTAGGAGTACAGCCAAATTATAGCGTATTCGGTTGCTATGCGGTGCCTTTTCTAGCGTATACGTAAAGAGGGTGAAATTGTCTCTCCATCGTGTGTTTTGAACCACGGTCAACCGAATGAACAGCGCGACCAGGATGATGGCCCCCCCGAGGACCACCTGCCGGGAATGGGATGCCTGCCAGCCCACCCTGCTCAGCCCCGTCAACCGACTCAACCCGACGCCCGCCACCAGGGACAGTCCGATAAGGGGCTCGTATAGCCAATGTTCGGCCAGCGCGGCGTTAATCGAGAAAATCCCCGATGTGGGCAGCCGCATAATCAGGAACCACGCCAGCCCGATGAACGCTGCCCGGCTCCACCGGTAAAGGGGGATCAGGAGCGCGAACGCGCCGAAGAAAACAAGAGCGGACAGCCCGACCTCCATGGACAGCAGCCCTTCTACGCCCGGAGCCAGGCGCTCCATGTACAAATCGACCGGAGCCAAGATCATCCCCAGGTAGGCCGGAAACACGCGCAGGGCAATTCCCCACTGCTCCGCTAGAGTCATCTCCGCCTGGGCGGCCTGCTCCGGCGCAAAGTTCAGGACCGTCAACCTCAGAATCCCGAGCGCGAACATCAAGCCGAAAAATGGAACGTGAAAGCCCGCGAGGCGGCGGACCCACCCGTGCTTCCGGAGTTGACCGTTCGGGTGGACCAGATCGATCAGAAGAGGCAACAGCGGAAAGATGAGCGCCACCTCTTTCGACAAAAGAGCACAAACATAGAGAAATGCCGATCCGACAACCCAGAGCGTGGGATTTCCTTTAGATTCCGATACCGAATCGGGCTCACTTCTCCGGATCTCCGCCCCCCTCATCCAACAAAGCAGGGATCCAAGAAGAAAAACGGTCATCAGGCTGTCCGCCCGTCCCGAGATATAGGTGACAGCCGACGTATGAACGGGATGAACCGAGTACAGAAGCGCCCCGAGGCCCGACGCCAGCAAGTCCCCGGACACAGCCCGGATAAAGAAGAAGACGAGAATGCAGACTCCAAGATGGAGCAACAGGTTGGTCAGGTGGAAAACAAAGGGGGACGTTTCCGATGTGAGAATTTGGGTGCCGACAAGGAATCCGGTCAGCGCCCAGTCCGCTTTGAAAGTGAGGGTAAGCAGAGGCCGATAGAAATTCCCCTGGCCCCGGCCGAAGGCGTGAAGATCCCGCGTGAAGATCTCTTTCCAGTGCCCGGACTCCTGAACGAACTGGTTCAACTGGATGCTGCTGACATCGTCCCAAACGAAGCCATTCCAGAACGTGTTCATGTAGCCCGCAAGAACAACCAGACCCAAGAGCAGGCAGATTTTCCCCGCAGAGAAACGGGCAAGAATCGGCCCCCTTGCGGCAACATCTCCCCCAGCCCTCACCATTTTCAAGCCGGTAGCCATGGTCCGATCATCCTACCATAGCCTGTCCGCTTCGCGGCAAGGGACCCGAGGCCTTCCGACGCCTGTCCTCGATACGCGCGCAGCCTGCGCCTGGGCGCCCGAATCGTCACCTTAGGAGCTCAGAAGGTTTCTGGCTAAAACCTTGTCATCTTAACTGAGCCACGCCCCTGGCGAGGCAAAGACTTCCTTTGTTCCCTCTAGCACTCCCCGGGAAGGCGGAAGCTCCCGTCATCACACTCTTCCGTGTACCCAAGATCTTCGCACCACTGCCCCGGGTGGAAATCCCAGTTTGCGTCATTGACCTCGTCATCGTCCCACTCTGCTTGCAAAATGATGGCGTCTTGGCAAAGGAATAAGTATGATAACATAGTACGTGTTATACATTATTATCCCATTCCCGGCAACGTTGTCGGTATTTAGAGATGCCCTCTTTGACTGGAGGCAGACATCATGAGCACTAAATACCTCTTGACCATTGCCGCCGCTTTGGTGATGATCCTTACAGGTTGCGGCGCGACGCACGACGAAACAGCGCCGCAGCCAAAAATATCCGCTGATATCAGCAAGAATGACGCGGAGCTAACAAGACCTATGACTCGACCTTCCGAATCGAACCCCGGTTTAAGTGAGCCACGCACCGAAGGACCACTCTCCCTGGAAGAAACACTCGCCAAACGACGGTCGGTGAGGGAGTTCACCGGCGACCCGCTCACATGGGAGCAAATCTCTCAACTTCTCTGGGCTGCTCAGGGAATTACCGACAAGAACGGCTGGGGCAGAACCGCCCCGTCGGCGGGGGCTCTCTTCCCATTGGAGGTCTATGTGATCACTTCGGATGGCGCTTTCCGCTACCTCCCCGACAAACACGAGGCAGAGAAGCTTACCGACGAGGATCTGAGGCTCAAACTCTCCATCGCCGCCCTGGCCCAGGAATCAGTCCGGGACGCCGGAGCAGACATCGTCATCGCAGCCGTCTATGAACGGACGGCCCTCAAGTACGGCCGCCGCGCGGAACGATACGTCGAAATGGAAGCCGGCCACGCCTGCCAGAACATCCTCCTCCAGGCCGTCGCCCTCGGGCTCGGGGCCGTCCCCGTCGGGGCGTTCCACGACGACCGGGTCCAGGAGATTCTCAACCTCCCCGAAGACCACAAACCCCTATACATCGTCCCTGTCGGCCATCCAACTGAGAACTGATCCCTTCGCGGAGGCGGCCACATAATCTTGCAGGTAAGTTCGTAGATTCAGAATCTCTGCAGTTCTTTCAACCCGGAGGCCTTCCATGAAACGAAATTTCTCTATCATCTGCCTATTGATGCTGCTCGGATGCCAGTCAATCGCCCATCAGAAAAAAGTGGATCTGCCGGAATTGCCGTCGATACCGGATTCGGCGTTAGGCGGGAATGCAGTAGTTGTCGAATTCTGGCCCAACGGCCAACTGAAGTCGGAGCGAGTGTACCAAGATGGAAAACTCACCGAAGGTGTCTTTTTCGCTTCCGACGGTACAGTTATTCTCGAAATGCATAGCAGGGAATCGGACAGTGCGGAGGAGTGACGCGAGCGACTGACAGACTTGTAGAATGCGGCTTGCCCCATGCTGCCTCGCCCCAAAGGGGCATCCGCAAGTAGCCTGGGGGGCAGCCCGCCGGAGGCGGACGAAACCCCAGGTCCTTTCTCCTTATTTGTTAACCCAACGGGTCTGGTTCATGCCGCCATCCGCCTGCACTTCGGCCCCATACATGAACGAAGAATCATCCGAAGCAAGGAATACAGCCACGGGCGCCATTTCCTCGACGTCCCCCATCCGTCCCGCTGCGAGCATTCCCCCGATATAGCTGCGGTAGGCGTTGTATTCCTGATCGGAAAAGCCTGCTTTTTTCTCGATGTCCGTCGCCACCGGCCCCGGAGTCAGCACATTGATGCGCGCTCCATATTTCGTAAGTTCCGGCGTGAAGGATCGCGCCAGCGAGCGAACGGCGGCCTTGGTGGCGGCGTATACGGAGAGCCCTGCCATTCCCATCTCGTCAAGGCACGATGACGTTATAATGAGAGACGCCCCCTTGTTCAAGTGCGGCAAGGCATACTTGATAGTGAAGAACACGCCTTTGAAATTCACATCGGCGAGCTTGTCGAATGCTGCTTCATCCACCTCTTCCAGAATCGTACGATCGGCGATACCGGCATTGGCGAATACCACATCGATCTTGCCGAATTTCTCGACAACCCCATTATAAAAGGCTTCAATGCTCGGCAGATCGGTAACATCCCCGACAAAGCCTTCAGCGCCATTACCAATCTCGGCAATCGCCCCCTCTGCCTTTTCCCTGCTGCGGGCCAGGATGGCAACCTTTGCTCCCTGGGCCGCAAATTCTTTAGCCGAAGCGAGCCCTATGCCCGCGTTACCACCGGTAATGGCGGCTACTTTTCCTTCGAGTCTCTTTTTCATGGAGTTTTCCCTTTCTTTAAGAGAATGAGCATTCTCATATCGAGCCAAAAGAATCAGTTTCTTATGTTCCCCCTCGTTCCCAAGTTGAACTTGGGAACGAGGGCAGAAGATCATGGTCTTTCAGACGGCTCAGCGGGAGCTTCGCCCTGCTCTTCATTTTTGATTGTCTAGAGATTAACAATGGTGCACCCGGCAGGATTCGAACCTGAGCCCGCGCTTTGGCCCCCACCGAGGAGGCTCATTTAGAGAAGCCATTTCGTGAGCGCCACGGCGAGAAACGCACCAATTATTGTCGTGATAACAACCAACCAGACTATCTGCCAATGCCTTCGCTCTTGCTTTTCCGCTTCGTCATATTGCTCTTTCAGAGACAGGCATTCATTTAGATGGATCTCATATCGGTCATCGCCATCACGTACATCAACGAAATGGCAGTACTTATTGCCCAACTTTTTCTGCATTATGTTGAACTCGCCCTCTTTAACATTCAGAACAGCCATCAATTCCCTTTTCTGAAAATGCGGGTTGAACTTCTCCGACTTCTCAGCATATTCGATCAGTGCTTTGAGGAACCTCTGCCTATCATCGAGGGGGTTTTTCATGTCGCGGATACCTTTCTTGCCCACCATCTCTTCAATTGCTACTCACGCCCTGCGTGAACCTTTTGCTCCTTCTCCGCTTCCCTTCTCAGATGCTCTGCCCGGGTAGTCTCAAGCTGCAAGTCTTCCTCGGGGGAAAGCAGAGGTAGTCATGTCATCGGGAATAATAGATCCGTGTTGCCCTCTTTCCGGCAGTAGAGTCCTGCAACAATGTATCGCGTACAATCCGTAGTGGCTGCATAGCCTCCATCAAAGAAGTATCCCTTGCGACGGTCACACTGGGACAGCCGACTGGCGTTGTGTCGCTCTTACCTTGCTGACCTTCTTCTTCACCTTCGCCTTCACCCTCTCCTTCGCCTGGGACTGGCTCCCCTTCGCCCTCGCCCTCTCCGACAATCACTTCACCCTCTCCTTCGCCTTCGGCTCCGCCTCCAGCTTCCATCACAATGATCGTGATGTACTCGGAGTCGATCATCGGCGGATCGCCGTCGTCGGTCACCATGCACACGATGTCCGTGTAAACTCCCGCGTCACCGATCTCGCTCTGCCAACTGAAAGCGTGTGTCTCGGGATCGAACGTCGCTCCTTCGGGAAGACCGGTCATCTCGAAAGTCAGGTTGTCCCCGTCCGGGTCCGTCGCCGTCACGGTGAACTCCAGCAACTGCCCCTCGTCGAGCACGTGGTTGCCAATCGGGTTCAGGACCGGACGCTCGTTGAGATCCGCGTAGACGGTAATCGTGATCGATCTCGAAACCGAATACCGCGGGTACCCGTCGTCTTCTACCCGGAACTCAACGTTCTCGTAGGTTCCGGCGTCGCCGATTTGGGTCTGCCAGCTGAATACCTGCGTTTCCGGATCGAACGACGCGCCGGGAGGAAGATTGATGGCGCTGAAAGTCAGGTCGTTCCCCTCCGGATCCATCGCCGTTACAGTAAACTCCAGCAATTCCCCTTCCATTACACTCTGAAGGCCAATCGGATCCAGCACAGGCGGATGGTTGATTTCTTCTTCCCCTTCTCCTTCAATGATTTCCCCTTCCCCCTCTCCTTCTCCCTCGCCTTCACCCTCACCCGCAGTGCCAAAGATCACATAGCTCTGGCCGGCACGATCCCTATATCCCGGGTCGGCATAGGATGCCCCGACAATCACATCGGGAATGCCGTCCCCGTTCACATCCCCCGCGCCCGATACGCTGGCTCCAGAGTAGTCGTTGGCATTTGCTCCGTTGATGGCGAAGCCGCCCGTGCCGGCGACCACAGCAGAGAGGTCCACGGCGGTGCCATCCGCCTTCCCGAACACCACATAGCTCTCACCTGCTTGTTCCTTGCCTCCCGGGTCCGCGCGGTTTGCCCCGACAATCAGGTCGTGGAGACCGTCCCCGTTCACATCTCCCGCTCCCGATACGCTGCGGCCCGAACGATCATCAAAGTTGATACCGTTGATGACGAAACCGCCCGTGCCGGCGACCACAGCAGAGAGGTCCACGGCGGTGCCATCCGCCTTGCCGAACACCACATAGCTCTCGCCGGCAAGGGCATTATCTCCCGGGTCGGCAAGGAGAGCCCCGACAATCAGGTCGTCGAGGCCGTCCCCGTTCACGTCTCCCGCGCCCGATACGCTGCGCCCCGAATTGTCAAGACTGTTGATGCCGTTGATGACGAAACCGCCCGTGCCGACGGCCACATCTGAAGAGAGGTCCACCGTCGTTCCGTCCGCCTTCCCGAACACCACATAGCTCTGGTTCGCGCCGGATGCCCCAACAATCAGGTCGTCGAGACCGTCCCCGTTCACGTCTCCCGCGCCCGATACGCTTTGCCCCGAATTGTCATAACTGTTGATGCCGTTGATGGCGAAACCGCCCGTGCCGGCGACCACAGCAGAGAGCTCCACGACGGTTCCGTCCGCCTTGCCGAACACCACATAGCTCTGGCCGGCAGAGTTGTTGCCTCCCGGGTCCGCTGCGGCTGCCCCGACAATCACATCAGGAATGCCGTCCCCGTTCACGTCTCCCGCGCCCGATACGCTGCCCCCCGAATAGTCAGAAAAGTTGATACCGTTGATGGCGAAGCCGCCCGTGCCGGCGAACACAGCAGAGAGCTCCACGGCGGTTCCGTCCGCCTTGCCGAACACCACATAGCTCTGGCCCTCAGCAGATTGGCCTCCCGGACGCGCGCGGGGTGCCCCGACAATCAGGTCGTCGAGACCGTCCCCATTCACGTCTCCCGCTCCCGATACGCTGGTTCCGGAGTAGTCGTTGGCATTTGCTCCGTTGATGGCGAAACCGCCCGTGCCGGCGACCACAGCAGAGAGCTCCACGGCGGTGCCATCCGCCTTCCCGAACACCACATAGCTCTGGTTCGCGCGGAATGCCCCGACAATCAGGTCGTCGAGACCGTCCCCATTCACGTCTCCCGCTCCCGATACGCTGCCCCCCGACCAGTCATTACTGTTGATACCGTTAATGGTGAAACCGCCCATATTGGTGTCCTGGGCAATATCGGAAAGCTCAATGGCGAAGGCTCGGGTGACTGTTCCCGCGACCAGCGCCGACGCCAGTAGCATGGCAAATCCGTGCTGACGAATTAGACGGAGAAGGAAAGGCAGACTCCTTCCTCTAAGGAAATCGCCAATGAGCTCCTTAAGTGATTCCGCCCGGCCTCGCCATTGGGGGCGCGCAAATCTGTACAGGACTCTCTTGCAGCGGCGGTAGAGATTGCGCCGAGAGGGCCGAGGAAGATATTGCATCTGGTTCATAGGAAAAGACCTCACAGGATCCTCCCGTGCCGAATCAAGGCACTAAACTGGAAGTATTGGCAGTCCCCAACGGAATGACCTGACCAGAGACAGATAGATCTTGTTACATGTATTCAATGGGCTCCATTATACTCCGAACCCACCCGCGAGAGGGACCGCCGGCCTCATGAACCGAGCCTCGTTCGCCCAGTTCGGAGCAGGGCGTCTAGTTCACGTCGTAGATCTGCACCTTCAGAAAATACGCGGCGTTGTTCGCTACGAACGTTTCGTGAATGGGGTGGACCTGGTAGGTATCGTGGCCGGCCTTATTCTCGAAAGCCAGTATAAGCGCGTAATCGTACGTACGGTCGATAATCGGCCGGTCCGTTGCCGCCGGATTCCCTATAAAGCACTGCTTTACCGTTTCAACCTTTTGCAGGCTCTCTAGATCGTTTTCGAATTCCGCTATCGCTTCCGAACTCATCTCCCGTTTCAACCAGAAATAAACCGAGTGTACAAACACAGTGCAACTCCTTCCATATAGAGAGTGTCGCTGATTATAGGGTGATAGGTCCGGTCACGATGGCATGTTAGGCGCCATATCAACTCGTTCCCAAACAAAATTGAAATGGTACCCCCGAGAGGACTCGAACCTCCGACCCGCGGTTTAGGAAACCGCTGCTCTATCCAGACTGAGCTACGGGGGCACCGATGAACATTCAATATTGAATTATGCTGTGGACAGGAACCTCTCCCAGCTTTTCCCGACCATTTAGGAAGGTCAGCTCGATCAGAAAGGTAATCCCCGCCACTTCCACTTCAAAACGCTCCAAAAGGTTCAGCGACGCTGCCATCGTGCCGCCTGTCGCCAGAAGATCATCGCACAATAACACCCGCTCCCCGGGCTCAAACGCATCCTGGTGAACCTCCACCGTGGCGGACCCATACTCCAGGTCAAACGTCTCCGAGTAGGTCTCGTAAGGCAGCTTCCCCGCTTTTCTTATCAAGACCAACCCCGCCGACAGTTCCCGCGCGATCGGCCCGCCAAGGATGAACCCCCTGGCGTCCACCGCGGCCACCTTGTCAATCCGCCCTTCCCGGAACGGCTCCGCCATCAAATCCACCGCTTCGGCAAACGCTTCCCTATCCTGAAGAAGCGGCGTAATGTCCTTGAAGTCGATTCCCGGTTTCGGGAAATCAGGAACGGAGCGGATTTTCGCCTTTAGCCGCTCGGCGCGATCAACTGCTGTTGAAGTCACTGTGCTTGCTCCCTATGAAAAATCGTCCGGATGTTCAGCTACATATTGCCGCAGTTTCTTGATAACCGAGGTCTGAATCTGCCGTATTCGCTCCCGGGTCAGGTTGAACGCCTTGCCTGTCTCCTCCAGCGTATGGCTCTCCCCATCAACCAGCCCGTAGCGGAACTTCAATATCTTCGCTTCGCGCGGAGAAAGCTGATCCAGCAACTCCGCCAGCTCCTGGTCCCGGAAGATCTGCTCAATCGGATCCGTGTTGTTGATCGCGTCCTCTTCCGCAATCAAGCTCCCCAATTCAACTTCCTGCTCGATCCCCACCAGAAACTCCAGTGACGTCACCCCTTGGGAATATTCATGGAAGCGCCTCGCCTGCTCCACCTTGACCCCCATCTCCTCCGCTATATCCTCCAGGCTCGGCCGTTGCCCCTTCTTCTGGTATAGCTGCTGGGTCACCTTCTTGTATTTCATCACATTGTCGGCCATATAGACCGGAATGCGGATGATTCGACCCGAATTGGACAACGCCCGCGTAATCGCCTGACGGATCCACCAGGTCGCGTACGTGCTGAATTTGAAGCCCCTCTCCGGATCGAACTTCTCAACGGCCTTCATCAGGCCTAGATTTCCCTCTTCAATCAGATCCAGAAGCGGCAAGCCGTAATGAAGATACTTCTTGGCGATACTGACCACCAGCCTCAGATTGGAAACAATGAGCGTCTGGCGCGAGTCCTCGTGTCCCTTTTTCGCCTTCCGCGACAGGCGCACCTCCTCCCGCGGTGACAGCAGCGGGATGCGCGAAATCTCTTGAATATAGGCGCTGATCCCATCTTGGCTATACTCAGCCATGGCGCGTTGCTACCCTCCCAGAAGTCTTCCCGGAAAATTGTGTGACCCAATTACCCTAAATAATAACAAAGGAGACATTTTTTTCAATGCCTCCTGGTCCTTCTCCCTCAAGTAGCAGTATTCCCTACTCTCCTCACGAACCATCCGTCGGGGCAAAATAGTACAGCCGCGTAAGACTCCGGATCAAATCCGGCCCGCTCAGCAGCTTATCCCGCCAATCCCGCAGCGGTTGGAGCGCAGGCATTAATGGAGTATCCGCGGCAACACTCACAGCCGGACAAGGCCCCGTAGGTTGGGTCCCATTTCCGTCCTTCTTCTCCTCTTCTCCGCCCTCTTCACCCTCGCCGCCCTCTTCACCTTCCGATACCCCTTCCTCTGCGAGTTCGCCCTCGCCTTCCTGTTCGTCGGCCTCTATCTCTCCTTCAATTTCACCCTCGCCCTCACCTTCACCAGGCGCAGGAAGAACCTCAAACACACTGACCGCGTCGTCAAGATCTCCCGCAATGTAGATGAACCGATCATCAGGCGAAACCGCCACCGAGCGCGCGCCACCAAGCCCATCCACCGCTCCCTCGTCATGGAATTGGGCCTCGAGGAAATTCAGCCTCCCCGACGAAGCGTTCCGAACGAAGTCCACCACGGCGTTATCCCCCGCAGTCCCGCCACTGGCCGCGAACACCCGCGACCCATCGGGAGAAACAGCAACCGAGCGCACCTCATTCAGTCCGTCGTCTACCCCTGGCCTGTGAAATTCCGCTTCCACAATGCTCAGGCTCCCTGTTTCCGTATCCCGCTCAAACACGGTGATCGCATCATCGAACACACTCGCCACATAGACATGAAGCCCATCGAGCGAAAGCACGATGGAATTAGGCCCGTTCAGTCGGTCCACACCCCCGGTCCCGTCAGCCTGGCTCTCTACAAAGGTCAATTCTCCCGTGCCCTCGGCACCTTCTCCTTCTCCCTCTCCGCCTTCGCCTTCACTTTCCTCGTCCCAACCAAACACCGCCACCGCGTCGTCCACTTTCCCCGCAACATAAATGTGCACTCCGTCCGCCGACACCGCAACCGAATGGGCCCCGTCCAGCCCGTCCACATCGTCGATTCCGTCAAAGTGGGCCTCGACAAAAGTCAGGCTCCCGGTTCCTGCGTCCCGCTCAAACACGCTCAGCGCGTCATCCGACTCCGCGGCTACATACACATGTTCACCGTCATCCGACACCGCCACGGAACGGGCGCCGTTCAGCCCATCGACACCGCCAACGCCATCGAAGTGCGCTTCAACAAAGGCCAGCGTGCCCGTGACCTCGTCGCGCGCAAAGACCGCTACCGAATCATCATTTTTCCCTACGGCATATACATTCGCGCCATCAGAAGACACAGCCACGGAGGCGGCGCCGTCGAGCCCGTCCACGCCGTCCGCACCGTCGAAGTGGGCTTCCACGAAAGACAGGCCGCCCGTGACCTCATCCCGGGCAAAAACAACCACGGAATTATCGGACTCCGAGGCCACATAGACATGGGCGCCGTCCGGGGGTACGGCAACGGAGGCTGCACCGTTCAGCCCATCCACACCGCCCATTCCATCCAGCAACGCCTCCCCGAACTTCAGGGAACCCGTCGCGCCGTCCACCGAAAAGGATGTAATGGCGTGTTCAAAGCGGCTCGTTACATATACATTATTAATATCAGGCGAAATAATCAGTGATGAAGTCCCCTGAAGCCCGCCTACTCCTCCGACCCCATCCACTTCGGCCTCAATGAAGCTCAGCCTGCCCGTGCCTCCGTCCCGCTCGAATGCCGCCACAGACTCCCTCCCGGCCACATAAACATAGGCACCGTCAGATGATATCGCCAAGGAGGTCGCTCCGTTCAGCCCTGCGACTCCTCCTATTCCATCCACCTCGCTATCCACGAATCCCAGCGAACCAGTGGTCTGGTTGCGCGAAAAAACAGACACGGAATCGTCAAACCTTCCCGTAACGTACACGTGGGCCCCATCCGGCGAAACAACCACCGAAGCCGTCCCGTCCAAACCTACCAATGGCCCGACCTCGCCATCTCCTTCACCTTCGCCCTCTCCTTCGCCTTCTCCTTCACCCTCTCCGCCTTCGGCGCCTTCTCCCTCGCCTTCTCCTTCACCGCTTTCGGCGGACTCACCTTCTCCTTCTCCCTCTCCGCCTTCGGCGTCTTCTCCCTCTCCCTCACCTTCTCCCTCGCCGCCTTCGGCGGTTTCGCCCTCACCTTCACCGATAGTACTCATTATGTCCGCTGTTTCGACGAAGGTAAGACTGCCGGAGGCATCATTCCGGGAGAACACAGCCACCAAATCGTCCGTCTCTCCCGCCACATACACGTGCGCTCCGTCTGGCGAAATCGCAATGGTCCGCGCACCGCCCAACCCATCGACTCCATCCATGTCGTCGAAGTGGGCCTCGACGAAGGTTAATGTCCCGTCCGCGCCATTTCTTGAAAATACAGCTATGGAGTTTCCTTGAGGACTAGCCACGTACACGTGATCTCCCCCCGAAGGCGAAACAACCACGAATTCCGGACCGGCGAGACCCTCTATCTGGCCCACTCCCTGTCGGTAGGATTCCACAAAGGTCAGCCTGCCGCTTGTCTCGTTTCTTTCGAAAGCCGCGATCGCGTTGTCCAGGAAACTCGCCACATACACGTGCGCCCCGTCGCCCGACACGGTAACAAACGACGGCCCGAGAATCCCGCTCACTTCTCCTGTTTCGTTTCTCACGACTTCAACAGGGGACAACGCGCCCGTCATCCCGTCTCGCGAGAAGACCCCCACCGCGTTGTCTCTGAAAGAGGTCACATACACATGCGCGCCATCAGGTGAAATCGCCGACGATGAGACACCTTCGAGCCCGGTCCCGTCGATTTGAGCCTCCACAAAACTCAGATCCGCCCAGCCGTCGGATAGCGTCAAACCACTGACGAATGCCGAGAGAAAATAGAACGTGACCGCAATATATGGGCGCCTCATCTTCATCGAGCAAAACCTCTTTTCACCTTTTCAAAAAGTTCGGGCGAGTTTCGGCCAAATTCATAAGGCTTTTCCGTCGAGAGTGCCGGAGAATCAGGGAATAATGATAGCGCGTAACTTCCCGAAGAGAATAGTCTCTGTTCATTTAGCGGGTGGCACGGGCCCGCCATGGGGGGGTAATCCGAGTATTGACCCTGTGGATCCCGGCGGTAAGGAAGGCGCGAACCGGAAAACACGTCACCGTCCGGTGCCGGCCTGCTTGTCCCGGATCTATCCGGAATCGTCGATTCGAAAGGCCTCCTCTCGTAGAGAGAGCTTGAGGTACTTCCGCAACTTGCCCATCTGAATGTTGACGTCTTCCAAAACCTTGTCGAGCTCCCGCTCTCTACGATCCAACCGCTCCGAATTCCCCGCGAGAAGCCTGACCAGATGTTCTACTCGCGTTACGCTTCGATCCGCCTCCGGACTCAATGGCGGAATGGAGGACAAATCACCGGTAGCGAGAGACCCTTGGCTCAGTTTCTCGACCATCGACTCGATCTTAGCGAGCCGTCTGTCAACCTGACTCGAATCTACTGCCGGTCGGTCGGGAACCCGGGGCTGTGATTGCGACCGATTAACGCTTGCGTTCAGTTCATCGATTGAACTGCGAAACGCATGGAGCATTTCGTTCTGCCCCCGGACAGATTCCGCCAACGCATCGAGGCCCATGAGCGCTTCTTCGACCCGGTCCAACCGACGCTCAATCCCGATTATCTCATCCGGGCTCAGAATCCCCGGAGGGGACTGAACCGCAATACCCGAGCCGGCTTGTTCCTCGAGCGCAGATTCTTCATCCTCGAAAAGCCCCTCGTTTCGGTATTCCTCCAGGACCTCCGTGACCTTCTCCGGGTCCAGTTGACGGGTTTCCTCCACATACCCCATCACCAGACACGCATCGCAGAGGATATTGATCAGCCTGGGAATCCCGCCCGAGTACTCCGCGATCAGATCGCACGCCTCCTCGGAAAAGATCTCTCCCTTTCTATCTCCGGCCTTGCGCAACCGGTAGAGAATGTACTTCCTCACCTCGGATGCACTCAGCGCATTCAGATGGTGCCGGACCGAAATCCGCTGACGAAGCTGCCGCAATTCCGGCGCCTTGAGTAAATCCCGCAGTTCCGGCTGCCCAACGAGAACTATCTGCAGCAGTTTTTCCTTCGTCGTCTCAAAATTCGACAACATCCGGATCTCCTCGAGCACGGGCTGTGTCAGATTTTGAGCTTCGTCGAAGATGAGCACCACATGGGCGCCGCGATCAAGTTGGTCAAGTAGATACTGGTGGAGCACCTCGAGATATTCCACCTTGGACCGATCCGGGGAAACGTTGGGAATCTCGAGGTCTTTCAGGATCGTAAACAGCACCTGCGGAAAGCTCTCCGCGGGGTTGATAACATAGGCCGTCTTCACGGATCGATCCATCTGGCGGAGAAGGTTCCGCAATAACGTCGTTTTTCCCGCCCCGATCTCTCCGGTGATCTGAATAAACCCCTTCCGCTCCTTGAGTCCATAGGTCAGATATGCCAGAGCCTGCCTGTGGACCGAGCTGGCATAAAAAAACTCGGGGTCCGGAGTTAGATTAAACGGCTTCTCTGTGAAACCATAGAACGACTCGTACATCAGTACCCTTTTTCCTTCATTGGGAACCCAGTCGACGGGGCGAATCCCCGCTTTTTATCCCCATAATGTCCAAGATATTATAGCACACCCACCTCATACTCACGCCCGATCGAGCGTCCCCCGAGGTAGCGCAGGCGTCCCGCCTGCCAGTTCATGGGTGGCGCAGGCGTCCCGCCTGCCGGTTCATGGCCAAGCCTATCCTGAGTTCTCGAAGGAATGCCCACGATTCACCGGCTGGAAGCCCGTGCCACTTCAAATGTTCACCTTTCTCTGGGGAACTGAACTAAGCCAATGGCCCACGAGAAACCACGGCCCTATCCTTTCTTCAGAATAAACTCGAACGCCTGCAGAGTCCCCAGGTTGAAAAGCTTCCCCTGCTGAGCCGCTGCCGGACCCGGGGCCGACCTCGCGAGCCGAGTTAAGGGTTTCATGTGGGTCTTTCGCTTCACGGGCCCCTCCCCTTTTCAGGGAATCCTGTCGCCGCATTGACAGAGCTTACGAACCGCCCGATGTTCTGCGGCCCCAGCTCCGTTGTGTTGTGAAGGATGTGCAGAAAATCATTCGAATCGATCAGAAGTTGCGGATTCTGATCCAATATATTGTTGCTTGTCAAAGCTACAGGCCCGATCAGGGTCTCCCCGTCCGGGTCCGCTTTGAGATAGTAAAGCTCGCTCTGACCTCCATCTCCGGAAACCCACACCACATGCAGGTCCCCAAAAGAATCGATCACAACTTGAAGGGGTTGAGAGGGCTGCGTCGCAAATAGACCCGGAGTCAGGTTTTTCGTGGGAACCTCAACCGTGCCATCCGAAGCGAGCCGAATGAATCCGAGTTCAGGAAAAACGCTGAACCGCTCTGTCTCGAAAATCACAAAGGTCCGCTGTTGATCGTCGACAACGATTGCGGGATTCGAGTCCGCTTCGTTGTTGTTCGTGATATTCCTGGCAGGAACGACCACCGAGTCGTCCGTTCCCATCCTGATGAAGAACAGCTCATTCTCTCCTCCCCCCGGACCGCTGTTCTCGAAGACGTAGTGGCTTTCACCGTTCCCCGCGATCGCAAACGCGACGCCATCCGGAAGTGAGGAATCACCATCCGCCTCGTCCGTAATCGGCAGGTTGGCCAGCAAGTTTACCGTCGACCCAATCTCAAGCCGATTGACACGGAACGCATCGTTCACCGTCTCCCGCGAAGCAACGAAAATCCGCCCAAGCACCGTCCTCACGGCACCGAAAGTCTCGTTCGGGATATTCTCCGTATTGATTTCCCTGGGACCTGCGAGCTGGATCCCCTCAGAATTTACCCGGGTAGCCGCCACACGATTGGTGGTCACATTGCCCGAATTCACGGTGTAGATAAGGGTCGACTCCAGCGTGTCCGGATCGAGGACCACGGTCGGCTCGAGAACACCGGGAAAACCGGCAGGTGTCGACACGCGGACCGGTAGACCCGGCGAGACAGTCCCTTCCGGATCGGCAACCAGGAAAAACAGAACTCCGTTTCTCAGAAACGCCATGTGCAGGTTTCCATCGTTGTCCAGCGCCCCGGAAGGCAAAACATCAGGGCTGCCGTCCTCCGTCAAGAACTCCCGATCTCCAAAGAAATCGAACGCCTCCACCTCCACAGTGACACTGATCAGATCCGCTTCTGTGTCATCCGTGTTCTCAACAACCAGCTCGATGGCGTTTCCTTCGAGAAAGTCCTCTTCGAATTCAAGCACCGTCACCGTGATCATCGCGTCATCCACACCGCTCGTCGGCAACACTTCCAAGATGTCCGGACTCGGATTCGTGATCTGCCAGGATAGGGAATCCGTGCCCAGATTGATCACATCGAACACACCCACGGCTTCATCGAATGTAAGAGGCCCAAGTTCGGTATCACGCACAAACAGCAGGGGTGTCGTCCCTCGCACAATGACATCAATCTCAGCGAAATCCGATCCATCGTCTTGGTTGGTTACCCGCACGAGACCGTTTAACGGATCCTCAAATTCTGCCGTAACCGTTACCGTCGCGTCTCCTCTCCCGGTAATCGAACTCGCCGGGCCCTCTTCCTCCGTTTCGAATTGAAGGCTCGGTTCGGTCGATGTGATATCCCAGTGCAGTTCACCCTCTCCATCATTCGTGATCGCAAACATTCCCTCCGGGTTTGCCTCATCGAGCTCGATCTCTTCCACATCGACCATCACCGTGGGATCCGACGGAAAGACCATCACATCGATTGTCTCCGAAACGTTCGGAAGAATCTGATCGCTGATGTCCAGGGTGGCCGTGTAGGCCGCCCCTGTATCCGTCGCGCCAACCACCACCGTGATCTCTTGATCCGCTGTCAGGATTCCCTCCAACGAAGACTGATTCAACAAAGGACCCGCCGAGAGAACGATTCTATCGTCATTCGAAACCAGCTCCCAATTCAGCGTTCCTCCCCCCGAGTTCTTAATCATAAGAAAATCCGCCGTCCGGGACGGGCTGAGGTTGATCCGGGTCGGTTCCAGCTCAAACCCGGGATCGCCGATTATCCGGACATCTATCCTCCGATCGTCCACGGGATCGCTCAGGTTACGGATGACAATACTCGTGTCTTCGTCTTGACTGAAATCAATAGCCGTTACCCGGACTCGCGCGAACGCGGCGCGATTGTCCGTCGTCTCCAGCTTCAACTTGGGAGAGTTGGACCGGAAATCCCAACTGACGGCACTGAATTGCTGACCATTCTCGATGTTAATATTGGCAGAAGGGGATTGCCGGGAAAGCTCGATGGCTCCATCCACAGTGCTGAAGGACAGCCTGAACACCCCGGGCGGGCAGGAGGATGCCAGAAGACAGCAAATGACCAGAATTGACAGGCCGGCAAGGCGGCGGATAAAGGCGCCGCGGAGATTGATAGGTCTGAGGCTCACTATAGACTTCCCCCGTTAACCGCATCAATAAGAGCAAAAATCACGCCCCGGTTAGGAGAATATCTGCAAAATCGCCCCCGACACCTAAGAAAATATACCATCTGAACGCTCCATACACCAAATCCCATCCATCGAGTTCACGGCCTCCTTAGAATCCAATAAATTACCTCTGGGAGCATCATCAGACGGCTGAGGCTTTAATTGGCACTTATTTCGACTCAGGTTTGCGCATAGCTATTTTTTTTATCACTATGGGCGACTCCGGGACATTCTGCATCGGCCCCTTGGCGGTTTGACGGACGCCTGTTTTCACCCCGGCAATCTTATCCACCACATCCATTCCTTCAGTGACTTTACCAAACACGGCGTACCCGTAATTCCTGTCACTGTCATCCTTGTGATTCAGGGCGTCATTATCTTTGTGATTTATGAAGAACTGCGCTGTCGCGCTGTCCACAACGCCGGTCCGTGCCATGGCGATGGTGCCGCGGTCATTTTTGAGCCCGTTTTCCGCCTCGTTCTTGATGGAAGCCCGGGTCCCTTTCTGCCTCATATCTTTGGTGAATCCTCCCCCCTGTATCATGAAATCGGGGATGACACGATGGAAAATCGTCCCATTAAAGAACCCGTCCTCGACGTACTGCAGGAAGTTTTTGACCGTAAGGGGCGCTTTCTCCGCATTCAGCTCGATTGTGATGTTTCCCTCAGTTGTCTCCAAAACGACCACAGGCTTTCCCTCCTTAGCAGGGGCCTCCTGGGCCGATGCCACCGAACCCCACGCGAACACAAGCGCAACAATTAAGAATACCCTCGCAAGAGGACGCAAACTTCCCATAATTTTCTCCCTTTTCATTTAATTCTCCGCGACAACCTCTGGACTCCTATTACCAGGAAACGAAGCTTATCAGCCCTGCAGGATCCTTTCAACCTCTCTTAATAGGAGTGGGGGATGATCGCACGGCTGAAACAAAAATTCGCCACTTTGGAAAGTGGCGAAAAGGAACCTCGATCGACGCCCTTCTTTGCGTCATTGGAGGGAGGATATATTTACAGATTTTGGCCCGCCTGGAAGCCTCCTCTACCTGGTTCCCGCCACACGTTTCCGGCGGTGACGCGCCCCGAGGCCTAAGAGTCCCAGACCAAGAAGCCCCATCGTCGCTGGTTCCGGAACAGGACCGCCTCCTCCGCCTACCCAGTCGGAGTCGTTATCATCCAGACCCAATTGCTGTACATGGGCAACCATCGTGAAGGGTCCCTTGGGTCCACCGACGGACATCGTGGCGAGGGTGAAATCAACAAAATCGTCAATGGAGAGATTAAGGCTGGTGTGAGAAATTGTAAAGGACGTTGACTGTAATTTTGACCCTCCATCCCCGAAATCAGCCAGAATATCAAAATACCCGTCCCCATCCGCCTTGAAATCGTCCTCCCCGAAGGATTGAGCAACCAAGTCAGTCCCCGTCAATGACAAAGCAACTATTTCAGTCTCGATTAAATCCGCATTAATATAAAGCCATTGTAAATCACCGTCAGTCAACGTAACGTCGAACTTGATGTCATTTCCGAGGTCGGTGAGCGTGACAGAAACCAGCGGGGGCACAAAAATCGACGAATCGTCCAGGTCGATATTCAAATCGATGCTGAGACCATACGCTGACGTGGTGAAGAAGCATACTCCGAGGATTATTGCCAAGGAACTTAGAGAGGTGAGGACCAGTTTGTTTCGGATAGTCATTATTTCCCTCCGACTAGCTGCTTTTCTCCCGCGAAATATGCCTTTTGTCGTGCCCTGATGCTGCCTAACTGGGGGGTATAGTAACAAGTTTCGGGCCAAAGATTTTCCCGATCTATATGCACCATAACTACATAGACTTGCATCACAAAAAGGACAAAGCCTACATGGTTTTCTGTCTAGAACAGTGGAATCTGCATCCCAAGTGTCCAATTTCTCAAACATCGACCTTCTTCGCCCTTCGGGGCCCGTATTCCCATCACAAGACTGACCGGCTTCCCGGCAGAGCCATAGATATAGCTCTTTCCCGGCATTCCGGCCTCAAATCCAGCCCAAGACTTCTTCTGTGTGGATTCTTGGGAACACAAATTGCCATGGTCTTGACCAGAAAGCCGGTTTCGCGAGTTTAGCCGGATTTCCGACCCCACCACGTTTGACAGGAGGGGGTCGGTGTGGGAAAATTACAGGTTAAGAGAAAGTGCTTGATATTATTGATTGTCTGACCGACAGAGAGAGTGAGAATCCGGACATACAAAGGAGGATCGGACCAATGCGGACTTACTTCAACTGGCTAATCCTTGTCGCGGTCGTGCTGGCCTGCGGTTGCGTGTCTATGCCTACACAGCCGCCCCCCCTTCCGACTTATCGCATCCATGCGCCAGACGTCATCATGGTTCGGGTCCGCCCGGATTCCTCAATAACCCAGCGGACCCAGGTTCGCCCTGATGGGTATGTCCACCTCGATCTGATCGGAGACGTTCTGGTCGAAGGCCTCACCCCGGAGGAAGCCGGCGAGGTGATTAAGGAGAGGCTCGCCCAATACGTCCGGAATCCCTTTGTTAATGTCACGATCACCGATTTCCGCAGCATGGTCTATTACGTCATCGGGGAAGTCGCCTCGCCCGGCGACTACCCTTATACTCACCAGATGACCATCTGGGATGCCGTGGCCACGGCGGGCACTTTCACCCAAAGGGCTATGTTAAGCCGCACCTATGTGATACGGAAAGGCGAGCAAGGGCCCGAGAAATATCGAGTTAACCTGAGCAAGGTCATCTACAAAGGCGATCAAAGCCATAATCTCGAACTTCGGCCGGGAGACGTGATTTACGTTCCTCCCGACCCATTCGCGCGAGTCGGGTATGCGATCCAGAAAGTTCTATTCCCGATCACGGCCCTGTTGGGCGCGGCTGGACAGGCGGCCTACGCCGAGCAATCGTTCGCTTTTGGCAATGACCGGTCGGCGCGTTTCAGTGGGGGCACATCACCGCCGGGTATCCCCGGAGGTTTATTGACAACTGTGCTGGCGGGAGCGCCTCCCATAGGAGCTCCGTAAACTGACAAGTAGCCGCTTCCGCACGATGAAAAGGTCGTTGTATAAATGGTAACGCAATCAAATCCCCACACCTTCGAACTGGATCTCATCCAGTATTGGAGAATTTTCCTCCGCCGCAAGTGGTACGGGATCCTTCCGGCGATCACGATTCTGGCTTTGACTCTGCTTTACATGCGTTCCCTTCCGCTGGTCTACCGCTCAGAAGCGAAGATCGCTGTTCGCTCCGAAGGCGTGGTGCACCCGCTTCAGCGGGGACCTCAAGAACGAGTCACCCCCAGTGAGCGCCTGGCGGGTGTGGAAGAACAGATATTGAGCTTCATTTCCCTCCAACACGTTGCCCAACAAGTGGGTTATGACCAGACGATCCTTCTGGACGCCGAATCGCCTCTGAAACAGCTTTCCCGGACCGCCCTCCAGCTCGTTGGAGTGAATGCCTTTCAGGACCCTGTCGCCGAATCCATGCGGGATGAGGCCTTCTCGAGGGCGCTCGCCAAGAATCTGGGGGTCCGCAAGTCGAAAAGCGAGGACGTCGTCACAATCTCTTACACCGGCCGTAGCAACGAACTCAACGAGCGCATTGCCAACGAGGCGATGCAATATTTCATAGAACAATCCCGGGAAGAGGAGACCAACCTCGCTCGCACAACCACGGAATATGTCGAAAAGTTCAGGAAGCAATACACGGGAAAGCTGGTGGAGGCGCAGGAAAAACTCGCCGCATATCGGCTGGCCCATCCCGACCTCAATCTCAATCCGGAGAACGATCCTAATCGGAAAAGGCTCGGCGAGATCCGGGCTCAGTTCCTGCAAGAAGAAGTGAATCTACAAGTCAAGATCCTGCACCGCGACCGACTCGTCCGGCAATTGCAGAATACCGACAGAGAAATCGGAACTGAAGTCTCTGAACAGACGAATCCAAAGTTGGCCAGATTGATCCAAACTCTCCATTATCAGGAAGGTCTGCTTCTGGACCTCAAGACCCGACTCCAACCCACTCACCCCGACGTGATGTTCAAGGAAGAACTCGTGAAAGGGATTGAGAGCGCGATTGAGCTCGCCAAGAACGAATTAAATACCGAAGAAGTGAAGGCGGCAAACCCCGTCTGGCGCGAGAAGGGTCAAAGGATAGAGCAGCTAAGTCAAGAGATACAGAATACCGAACAACGGTTGGCGCTATCAAGGCAACAGGAAGAGAGGCTGGAACAGAAGTCCGCCTCAAGTGTCGCCCCGGAGCAGGAACGCGTGTTGCGAGACCTCATGGATGAGGTCGCGCTGTATGGGCGAATAGACGGTATTATGGATAACGAGTTGGAGAGGGCCCAAATCTCCCAGGATATCGCCGGCGAATCCCGGAACCAGCGAATGTTCAAAATCCTCGCCACGGCCCGGGTCAGCTATTATCCCATTGACCCGCTCCACCTCCAGGAAGGGGCGATGGGTCTCATGATCGCCCTCGGCGTTGGGGCCGGACTGATCGTTCTGATCGAGTATCTGGACACGACCCTTAGGTCGGTGAAACAGGCGAAGGACTTTTTTGGGAATCTCTCGTGCCTGGGAGTCGTCGCTCAGTTGACCACGCCTGACCCGGTACGCGTCCGCCGTCGTCGGATTATTGTGGCCGGCGCAACGGCGGGAGTCGTGCTTCTTGTCCTCGTTATTGGCTATCTTTCATTGGGCATGTAAATCCAATTGCCGCCTGGCGGGCATCTGTCCGCTGTGGTACAATCCCCCCCTTCCCCTCGCTCGCGAAGGTGATGTACTCAACTGACAAATAGTTTCTTGAATGGTGGGATAGCGCTTAAGAACGGCAAGACGTAACAATGTCACGTATCGAAAAAGCCTTGAGAAAATCCGGGGAAGCAGAGAAGCCTCTTTCGCTCGGCTCCGAAAGCGAACTGGTTACCCTCCCCTGTTCAGGGGAATGCAAACCCGACCCCATTCTCGTGGCCCACCGCGCGCCCGATTCCCACTTCGCCGAGCAGTTCAGGCATTCCGCGAACGCGCTGGCGCGCCTGCGCCGCGGAAAAGATATCAGCAGCCTCGCATTTGTCAGTCCCGGTCGCGAAGAGGGCAAGACCACCGTTATTCTGAATACAGCGATTGTAGAGGCCCAGCGCTCTCTGCGCGGTGTCCTCGTGATCGACGGCGACCTCCGGAATCCCTCCTGCCACCAGCTTCTCGGAATCAACGATCCGAAAAGCTCTCTGTGCGAATTCCTGGCCGGCACCGACGAACGCCTCCCGGCAGTCCATGCTACCCCCATCCCCAACTTATTCCTCCTGCCGGCTGGAAACCTCGAATGCCCTCCCTTTGAGGTGTTCAAGGAAGCGCGCATGAAGCGATTCATGTCAAGGTGTTGCGAGATGTTCGATCTGGTTTTCATCGACACCCCACCCGTCATCCTGGTCTCCGAGGCCACCATCCTCGCGCGCTTGGCAGACGCCTGCGTCCTTGTCGTCCAGGGGCTGAAGACCCGCAAGAAAGCCATCCGACAAACCATGGAGGCCCTCCAGGACGTGGCGATCCTGGGATTCATCCTCAATCAAATGGAGCCGGATGCGGCTGTCTCCACCCGATACTCAGACTATTACAGTTACAAGAAGAAAGGCCCGGGCAAATAGCTCCGCCCTGGGTCAAGGCCCTGTGGACTCGCCTCGAAGAAGATCAGAGATCTTTCAACTGATCACGGATAGATTGAGAACTGCTCGGTGAAAGGCGGCACTGGACCGCTTCAATGAAGGTGACTGCGATCCCGTGTCTGAAGGCATCGCCTCCGGAAGGATCTCTCTGGCCTATAACACGCACAACTTTCCCTTTGGCGCGAAGTTCGAATTCCGGGAATCGCCCCAGTGTTTCAGCCATGCGCCAGCACAGATCAAGCTCCTCGTCCACCTCTCTCGGGGAATCGACAAGAAAGAACGCGCCGCCACGGCTGACGTTGGACGTCATGCCGACACGCCATGTCCTCTTGCTGCCGATCTCGACAGGCAGATAGCGCACCGGCACACTCAAGCCTAGGCGCCGATCACGCCTCCGCTCGGCGGAAGAAGAACTTTCGCTGGACTGGGGGGTTTTAGCGCCGGACATTTCCCCCTTAATTGTTAGTTCTTGGGACAAAATAACCTAAATCGGCAACCATTACCGACGTATAGGCCTCACCTCTCGCCCCCTACAAAACTCCTCAGAAGTATTGAGCAAATTAGATGCCTACAGGTCCGATTTCTCTATGTAGTTGATAATTAATGGGTTGCATGTTTACAGGCTCCTCCGTGCGGCAAGATTATGTCCAATTCCATGAACATTATCCCCCCGGGGTTTCAGGTTTTTGACCTCTTTTCGGCTTTTCTTTGGGAGGTCCAGCAGTCTCACGCGGAAGAATCCGACTGAAGATTACTGAAGATCATTGAGAACTGAGTTCGCCTGGGCCAGGTCTTCCCCACCGAGGCCCAAGCCGAGCGCTGCTTCCAGCTGGAAAACGGCGTCCTGGGGACGGTCCGCCTTGGCCAGAGCCATTCCCATGTGATACCGGATGGTCGGATCAAGAGGTTGGAGATCTACGGCTCGATCGAGGAGAGTAGTGGCTTCGGCTACTTGACCCAGTTGGTAGAGAACCCACCCGCACGTATCATTGACGCTGGCGCTCCCGGGGGCCAGCTCGACGGCCCGTTTGGCGGGCGCCAGAGCCGCTTCCCGCGTACCCTCATCTTGAGCGAGCAGCCATGCGAGATTGTTGTACGCGATCGGATTGGGGGCGAGATCGTTGGCTCTCTGATAGGCGTTGATCGCTTCTTCGCGCCGGCCGAGGGCTTCGAAGGTCATTCCCAGCTTGGTCCAGACATCGCCCCGATTAGGGGTAGATTCCAAGAAAGCCTGGTAGACACCCACCGCCTCTTCGGGTCTTTGCAACAGGTTATAGAGATCTCCCAACGAAAGTTGGATGACGGGATGCCGTCCAGCCTGCTGCAGCAGTTCGCGATAGATAGCCTCGGTCTCCTCCAGCTTCCCTCGGCGCAATAAGATGTCCGCAAGAGTCAGTCGGAGCAGGAAAGAATCAGGTAGTTCATTGAGGAGTTCCCGGGACACTTGTTCCCCAGCCTGAAACCATCTGGATACGCTGAAAAAGAAGGTCAGTGTCAATGGGGTCAAATCCACCTGACTCGCGGCGCCCGCCTCGAGAATTTCGGCGAATTGGGAACGATCCTGTTCGGAAAACAAAGGCTCCGCTTCTGCAAACGCCAGTGCCGGTTCCAACCCCTTCTCGGAGTAAAGGAGCAAGGCCTCTAAGGGGACCAGAATTTGCCGGTCTGTCCCAAACGCTACGGCCTCCTGCAAATCGGATCGGGCCCCCGCCACGTTCCCAAGCATATGGCGGACGCATCCCCGCATGATATACAGACGGGATTGTTCCGGGGCCCGTTGGATCGCTGTTGTAAGCGCCTCAGCCGCCTCACGGTACCGCTTCAAAGCAGCCAGGGACAGCGCTCTATCTTGAAGTGCCGCAACCGAGGTGGAATCGGTGGCAAGAGAAGCGTCAAATCGGACAAGAGCTTTCTCATAATCCTCAGTCAACGCATACAGATTCCCGAGCCTCTGGTTTAGCCGGAATGTCTGTGGATCCGTGGTTTCAGGCGCCGGCATGGACTCCAGATAGGCAATGGCGCCGGGGATGTCGTTGCGCGCCGCCAGGAGTCCGGCCATCTCAAACTGGGCCTCGAGAACTGTGGCCGGGCTGGCTCCTTCTATCTCAATTGCCTGTTGAAGGTTCTTCTGCGCCTCGTCCAGTTCACCCTGGAGGGCCCGCGCGCGACTGAGCAGTAACAGGAATCCAGGATTCTCGCTCCCCTCCATCAGTTCACTGAACTCCCTTTCCGCTAGGTCGGGCCTGTTCAGAGCCAATGCAACCGTCGCCAGATAGAACTTCGCGGGACGAAACGCGGGATCTTGCTGGAGAGAGGCGCGGAATTCATCAAAGGCGGAGCGAAACTGCCCCTGCCGATAGTGACAGATCCCTGTGATGCAGGAGAGACGAGGATCGCGTATTCCGGCTTCCCCCGCGTCTCGGCATTGAGCCAAAGCATCATCCAGCCGACCTTCCTCCATTGCCAGGATCGCCAGGTTGAGATAAGGCAATACACTTTCCGGCGCGGCATCCAGGGCCATCTCGAAGAATTGACCCGCCTCTTGAGGCTGGCCGGCAAGGAGTGAGGCCACTCCCAGAAGGCGGAGGACCTCGGGATTCTCCGGATCCAGCTCCAGGGCCTTCTTGCATTCAGCCAGGGTGCTCGACGGCCACTTCATCCGGTCATACACCTCTGCGAGAGCCAGGTGAATCTCCACGCGCTGGTCCGTTTCCTCTTCCGGAATATTATCGAGGGCCTGCTTCAAATTGTCTGCGGCTTGGTTGAGTTGTCCCTCCATGAACAAAGCGCGACCCAATTTCGCCAGGGCGTCGCCAAGGATATTCTGGAGGACGAGATTCTGCTGATCGCCCGACTGTCTGCGGATCTCGGTCGAAGCAAGGACCACTTGTTGCAACTCGGGGATCGCTTCGGCATAATGATTCTTAACGAATTGAATGTTCCCAACGATATACCGGGAGATTAGGTTGTCGGGATAAGCCTCCAGGACTTGCCGCGCTGCTTGTTCCGCCTCGTCCAGACGCGCTGCTTGTTCCGCCTCGTCCAGATACGCACTGTCTGAATGTATTTTGTATTGCCGAAGGGCCACCTGGGCAACGAGCACAAGCGCTTGCGAATCCGGTGACTCCCCGCTCACTGACGGTTCGAGAATGGCGAGCGCTTCATCCAACTGCTCGCGGATGATGTGCAGCCGGGCCAAACCTAGCCGCGCTTCTCTGTTGTCGGGTTCGATCGTCAGTGCTTGTTCGAATAATTCCTGGGCCTTCCTGTAGTCTTCCTGAGCAATAGATAAGTTTGGGCCCCGCCCGAGAACATGGGGACGAGATGCGATGAGCCGACCGAGCGCCAAAATGAACCGCGGATCCTCGGGAAACGATTGGATCGCCTCCCTAAACACCTCTTCGGATTGCCTGAAGATTTCAGGATCGCGGGATGTCCTCCAAGCCGCAGCCAGAGCCTGCCCTTTCAGCTCAAGCGCGGCCTTCTGATGGGTGGGATCGTTGATCAGATCGTCACACAGCGCAGCCGCTTCCTCAAAACGCCCAATCTCTTCGTCGGCGAGAATCTCCACCTTGAGCAAGAGGGCATCATCCGCAAAAGCGTTTCCTGGTGGAATGGAGCCCAAAGCCTCCAATGCCTGGGGAAGCTGCCGGGTCACGACCAGGTTCTTCGCCAGATGGAAACGGGCTTCCTGGTTCCCGGGATCAAACTGCAGCGATTCTCTAAAGGAAGCGATCGCGTCCGAGTACCGGTTCTGCCCCTCGAGAATCAGCCCTCGGTCGAAAGCCATCCGCGATTTCCCCATTGGGCCGCGGCAGCCGAAGAGGAATAGCATTATCAAGCCCAGCGCAAGAAGACGAAACTTGACTGGCCACATTCTCCTGTTCATGAACCCTCCTCGTTGGTAAGTGGGAAAGGGACACACAAACTCAACAGAAGAGAAAGCCCCTCTCTATGATCAATGGTCTGTCCTTTGACGTGGAAGACTATTTTCAGGTGTCCGCATTCAGCTCGGCAATAGACCGTTCGGAATGGGATAAGATTGTGCCTCGGGTCGTCGAGAATACGGTCAATGTCCTTGACCTGTTGGAAGTTTTCAACACTCGGGCAACGTTTTTTATCTTGGGCTGGGTGGCCGAACGGTTCCCAGACTTGGTCCGCACCATTCATGAACGAGGACATGAAATAGCCTCACACGGCTATGAGCACCGTTTAGTCTACCACATGACATCTCAGGAATTCCAGGCGGACCTGGCCAGAACCGCCGAAGCGATCAAGAACGCTTGTGGTGTGGCAGTCGAAGGATTTCGCGCAGCCAGCTACTCGATCACAAAGAAGTCCATTTGGGCGCTCGATGTCTTGTTCGAAATGGGGTACGCTTATGACTCCAGCATCTTCCCCGTTCGCCATGACCGCTATGGCATCCCGGATTCTCCGAGATTTCCCCACACAATCCGTTCCGGGAATGGCCGCGACCTGGTCGAATTGCCCCCTTCTACCCTGCGATGGCTCGGCTGCAACCTTCCTGTCGCGGGGGGAGGATACTTCCGGCTATTCCCCTACCGTCTCACCGCCCATGCGTTTCACAAGCTCAACCGAGAAGGTCACCCCGGCATCTTCTACCTTCATCCGTGGGAATTCGATCCCCAACAGCCCCGAATCAATGCGCCGGCCCTCTCGCGGTTCCGACATTACCGGAACCTGCAAAAGACAGAGAGCCGTTTCCGTCGTTTGCTCCAGACGTTTCGATTCGCTCCGCTCATCGAACTGGTCCGCCCCCACCCCGGTCCGTAACTCCCACCTTATCCAAGTTATCCGCCAGTCCCCGAAGCAAGGTTTTCCAAGCGGACATAGCAACGGCGGTTGTCGGGGGAGAATCGACAACCGCCGCGCATTAGCTAATTGCTCTGTTATTTCAGTTCTTGAGGCTCTTCTCTATCCTGCGAAAGCCTCCTCAAGCAACTTTCTTGCGGAACCTACGCTGCGCCACCAGGCCCGCCATTCCGCTGACGAGCAACAGAAGCGTTCCAGGCTCGGGCACCGGGCCGACCTTCCCTTCGATGAAGGTGACCTGCCAGCCGTCGTCGCCAAAACCCAGATCGTCCCACACCAAGAAGTTTCCGGTGCTATCTTTGAAAGCCTCGAAAACAATCGCGAAGAGGGATCCGAACAGAGGCCCCAGGTCGTCGGTGATCGTTGTTCCCGCACCGGGACCAGGGGTCGAAAAGTCAAACGTCCCAGGCGCCGCCACAGTGTCAAACAGCAGCGTCAACTCACCCTTGAGCGGAACAAGATCCGGAGCAATGAACGCTCCATTCCATCCCCCCGCCAGCATGGCAACGTCTCCGACTCCGAGCCCGCCGACGCCAGCGCCACCGACGGCGCTGATCGTTCCACCGATGTAGAACATATCGCCGATTCCGGGAGCCCAGATATCGATGTCAAAGAACTGACCCCGAGGAGGGGTGAAATCCACTGAATTCCCTGAGCCGGCATCGATTCTCAAAGGAGCCGTGGTTCCAGACAGCACCAAATGACCTATCCCAGCGCCCCCAAAGCCGGCGTTACCTCCCCAGGTCAGGGTACTGCCGCCATCCAATCCAGTAATTAGTGGGAAATTCATGGGAATCGCTTGCGCGGTGCCACTCATAAGCACCAGAGCAAGAAGCACAACTACCCCGCTAAATATCCCTCGGTTTCGGACCCATTTACTAAACTTTCCTATCATCTTTCTCCCCTTTCCTTAGTTTGCTTTGATACAAGAGACCTTTTCAGTCAGGTTAGATTTCCTTAACCGACGATTGACATAGAGCAAAGTGCGATCCCAAAATCCAAATGTGGTGTAAGCCATTGACAATCAATTGGATAGGAGACGGGCGGTTGTTTCCCTCCCTCCTGGCATGTTCGGAGATTTGGACAACCCGTCTCCTGATTCCATGGATTGAAACACCTTCGGACAATGTTCACCGGCCCTCCAGACCTTGAAAACATGGGGTTTAATGCCGCAAACCTTTACAAATCAATTGATTGCCAATCGATCGGATCAAACGTGTACGCACGACAAGTCGCCGCGATCGCGCGTTCAAACGAAGTTTTTCACGTGTTCAGAGCAACGCTGGGTGAGACGGGGGCCAAAAGGGGTCTATTCGGAGGCGCTTGGGCTGGGGAGGCAACTCCGGACAAGTTCCCGCAGATGTCCGTCTGGGACGGGCTTCGTGAGCAGGTGTTTGACTTTGAAATCCGAAACCCGGCTTCGCACCTCCCGGAGGGGATAGCCAGAGATAACGATGAGCTCCGGATTGGTCTCGAGAGCCTCACAGACTCTGAGGAGATCAAAGTCGCAATGCTCGATAACCGTCAGATCGGTGAGGAGAACATCGATATGATCTTCTCTTACATGCCGGATTGCCTCTGCACAGTTTGTTGCCGTAATGATATCGTAGTCTTCATCCTCGAGAACAACCTGGAGACTCCGGAGAATCAGTTCATCATCATCAACAATCAGTAATTTACGCCGATGCAAGCTTCACTTCCTTTCTACAGTGTTCTCCCCTTGTGAGGGACACTATCAACTTCCGTTTCCAGGTGGAGCAGTAGTCGTGAAGAACTGTTCTTCGTTTTCGCCTTATCCCCGCGGAAAACGAAGCGTTACGATGGTGCCACAATCAATGCCGCTACTCAGCTCAATCTTCCCCCCTTGGGCCTTCATCAAGGCGTTGCAAACAGCCAAACCCAAGCCGGTTCCTTTTTCCTTTGTGGTAAAGAAAGGTTCCATCACTTTGGGAAGATCTTCAGGCGCAACTCCCGGCCCATCGTCTGAAACCCTCAAGACACCCTCATTCCCGACATACTCTCCCTCCACCTCGATCTGCCCTCCTTCATCGACCGCATCGGCTGCGTTCAGGAGCAGATTGAGTAATACTTGGAAGGAACGTCGGGAAGAGGCGCGGACGATGAGCCCTTCTTCGGGCAGTCTCAACGAAAACTCCAGCTGCTTGTCAGAGTATTCGTTCCGAACAAATACGGAAACAAGCTTGAGAACATCGCGAAGATTTGTGATCTCCGGCTTGACCTCATCGTCACGGTGGAGCTCCAGGAGTTCCTGGACAATTTCCGCCATGCGATCGATTCCCTCAACGGCCAACTGCAAATACTCTTGATGGGTCGTCTCCAATTCCGCAGTCGACAGCACTCGATTGACAAAATTCCGGATGGCCTGAAGCGGATTATTGATCTCATGAGCTACCCCGGCAGCTACCTTGCCCATTGAGGCCAATCTTTCTGACTGGATCATTTGCTGCTGAAACTGTTCCAGCTCATCGATTGAAAAGGGAATTGATTCGAGCGTATGGCGAGTGTCCCTGAGTCGTTCCTCCAGCTGCCCCTTCTGGAGGATCAGGGCTACAAGAGCCGCGCATGTCTGCAAGACTTCCTGCCGTTGGTTGTCAAACTCCATGCCGTCTTCCAGTCCCAAGGCAATCAGCCCCATCGGGCGGTGACGCCAGATCAGGGGAATGAACAAGGCCCGGGAGTTTCCATCTTCGCAAAGCCATCGATCCTCGGCGTATGCCGATTCACTGTCCAACGCCACAGGCATCGGATTGGGGACAGGATCTTCCGTCCCAAGCCGGGTCTCGGATAAAGAAACCTTGGGGGGAATCCTCAGATCGGCCGAGCTCAGCTTGAGCGCACGAACTTGAGCCGCATCGCCCTCCTGAGATTTCCACAGGACAAACGCTGTTCGTGGGTTGGCATGACATTCTATCTCGCGGGCGACGAGTTTCAGCCAATCCCCCATGTCCTCGAGCTCTCCTGCCGCGTTCAACAGATGAGCCACGATCCCAAAAGGAACACAACGCGACAGGGCGGCAAAACGGCTGCAGAACGGATCGGCTGCAGATGGATCGCACTGAGACGCATCCTGGGCTGTCTCAAGAAGGCACGTGTTGTCGAGAGCAACGGCAACCTGCTGCGATATAATTTGAAGAATACGGATTGCATTATCCTTGAAGAAGTCCGGTTTAGGATGGCTCAGATTGAGAACTCCTATCAAGGCGCCTTCATTGGCCAGGGGCAGGCAGACGAGAGAACCTATCTCGGAATCGGACACTTCCGAAGGCTCGAAACGAGATTCCTTCCGAACATCGGGGACATTCATCATTTTCCTGGTCTCTGCGACGTACCCGGCAACTCCCTGGCCCAAGCGAAACTGGCACGAGTGTGGAGCGTTATCTTTGCTTCCTCGCGCATGACGGAGGGTCAGCTCTCCCGTCGCGCGATCAAACAGGAAGATCGAACCATTTTCAGCCTGAACCAACTTCATGATCGTCTCGAGAATCAGGCGATAAGCATCCGCGCAACGGACTGAAGCGCCGGCCAAATCCCCGACTAGCCGCAAAAGAGATAGCTCCTCGATCTTTGCTTCAAGTAATTGATTCGTATCGCGAACGATACCTCTCAGGATCTCGTTACCTTCCTGGAACCGTCGACCCTTTGTTATGGCGTGCTGGTAGTCCGCGTCGAAGGCCTGCACCTGCGTGCGAATCTCCTCCAGAAGCCGGCGGGCTTCGGAGGCCACCGCGACGGATGTACCCCCCATTGCAGAGACAGGATCGCCGCAAGACTCCTTCGCAGGAAGCTCCTGTTCAAGCCGGCCCATCAATTCCGCAAGGCGCGATATGCGGCCTGATCGTTCTCCGCTTCCGAGGTCTGTTCCTTCCCCGTCCATTAAACTACCCCCCGGGGACAATTAACTTTCTCTTTCACAGATGCCCTTGGTTTGGTCGGAACCGAAAGCGGATCGCTCAAGTTTTTGGTGATTTCGCTGCCCATTTCTCGGATACCTTCACGGATTCTTCCGGGTCTGTATCGGTCGTGACGTTCTCAACTGAAACAGCCGGTTCCGATTCCGATGCCTTCGGAAGTTCGAAACTCGAATATTTGCCGATTAACACTCGCCGGACAGTCAGGATCACGATTTTCAAATCAAGCCAGAAACTCGCACGCTTGATATAGTATCGGTCGTACCCAAGCTTGGTTCTCACATCTTCGACACTCGAGTCGGCTGCGTGGCAGACCTGGGCCAGCCCCGTCACCCCCGGCTTCACACTCAGGCGGTCGCTATAGTTCGGAAGAGTCTTTCGGAGCCGTTCCACAAAGTAGGGTCGCTCAGGACGTGGGCCGACAAGGCTCATGTCCCCGACGAGGACGTTGATTAGCTGGGGCAACTCGTCCAAATGGGTGCCCCGGAGAAACCGGCCTATTGTAGTCACCCGAGGATCCTTCTTTTTCGCCCAAACCGGAACTCCATCGGCCTCCGCCTGGACAGACATCGTCCGAAATTTGTACATCACCATCAGTTCCCCGCCTTGGTCAACACCTCGGCGACCGTCATCCCCCGGGACCCGCTGGTTGCGACGGCTCCGCCGTCGCCGGTTCTGCCCCGCCCGCACCTGGCGGTAAAGGATGGGACCCGGAGATGTGACAGGAATCGACACGGCTATCAGGAGCATCACAGGAGCCGCCAGCAGCAATCCCAGGAACGCTATCCCCTCGTCCAGAATTATCTTCGATGAGTCGTATCGATGTTGGGTCGCATCCCAGGCCACCCCAACCAGCCAGCCGATGCACAATCCTCCGAGTGCTACCCACGAAAGGAAGAAGACGCTCTCGTGCATCGTCACGCCGACAATGACCGTCACGGCGGAAATGAGCAAAATGGCGACACCGATAAAGGCGAACGGGTTCATCCGCATAAGCGATTTCCTGCACAATCCCTTCTAAACTACCGATGTTGGGTCGCGTCCCAGGCCACCCCAACCAGCCAGCCGAGGCACAATCCTCCGATGGCTACCCGCGAAAGGAAGAAGACGCTCTCGTTCATCGTCACGCCGACAATAGCCGCCACGGCGGAAATGAGCAAAATGGCAACACCAATAAAGGCGAACGGGTTCATCCGCATAAGCGATTTCCTGCACAATCCCTTCTGAACTGAGGAGTTGTGGTGGCAATTCTACTCGTCCCTGGTGGCCTCGATTTGCGAGAGATGCGAATATCTGTTAGCATTTTGTTGAATCGTGAAGTGTTGTTGCCAATTCGCCCGCCGTACAAGAAACCCGGCTGGGCCGTCTTGCTTTATATGGAAACATTCGAAATGAACCATAACCCCCATGGAGAAACCACCTCGGGCAAAGTCCTCGTGATTGACGATGACGATGTCATCCGCAACATGATTCAAGAGATTTGCCGGGACCAGTTCTCGATGGAATGCGATACGGCCGCCGACTTCCAAACCGGCAAGAGGCTCTTCAGTCAAGGGAATTACATCCTTGCCATCACCGACATCCTTCTCCCCGATGGTTCCGGTGTCAATTTGCTGAAACACTTCAAACAATCCCGTTCCCTTGCAGGAGTGATCGTCATCACCGGACTTTCCGGTGAGTACTCTTACGTCGACATTGTTGAAGCAGGAGCCAACGATTTCCTCGTCAAGCCGTTCAGCGTTCAAGAACTCCAAGCCAAAATGAAACGCGTCCTGAACGAAACGCTCCTGCGCTTTCGGGAACAAGCCCTGATTGAAAGCCTCCGTCATCGAATCGAAGAAGGGGAGCGGCTGCGCTTGCAGGTGGCCGGGCTGCAGGACGAGGTTGCCAACAAATCCACCGCGCTGGAACAGGAGCGGATGGAAATCCAGCGGCTCCGCGAAAAACTCAGACAGGCTCCAACTCCTCCCTGATCTCGAAACGTGCCGGGGTTCCCCCCTCTACCTCCTCGTTTGAGAATCTTTTCCCCGAATACCTCCGGACTTCTGTCAACACAAATTGTATTGGCGCATCTTGTTGTATAGCGTGCTACGGGTGATTCCCAACATCTTGCAGGTTTTCCCGCGGCTATCTTTATTGAGTTTGAGCGCCTCCTTGATGACCTCGCGCTCTGTTTTCTCCACCTCCGCCTTCAGAAAGGTAAGCGGACGCTGTGCCTCCTCAGTTTCGTCGTGGAAGTCCTGGATGGTCGGCGGCATGTCCTTTCGAGTCAAATATTCTCCCTGCGCAAAAACAATGCTGCTTTCGACAGCGTTCTCCAACTCCCGCACGTTCCCGGGCCAGGCGTAACGCAACAGCAGATCCCGTGCCTCGTCGGATACACCTTTCACTTGCTTGCTCATCCGCTCGTTGTAAATGTGGATGAAATGCTCCAACAAAAGGGGAATATCGCTTACTCGATCCCGCAAGGGAGGCATCCAGATCGAAACTACGTTGAGCCGATAGTAAAGGTCCTGCCGAAACCGACCTTCCTCGGTCTCTTTCTTTAAGTCACGATTGGCAGCCGAAATGAGGCGGACATCTGTCTCGGTCGTCTTGTTGCTCCCCACACGCTCAAACCGTCTCTCTTGCAGGACTCGAAGCAGCTTGACCTGCAGATGAGGAGCCAGGGTGTCCACTTCGTCTAAGAAGACCGTCCCGCCGGCTGCCGCTTCGAATTTCCCGACCTTGTCCGCAATGGCCCCCGTAAATGATCCCTTGACGTGCCCAAAGAGTTCGCTTTCCAGCAGATTCTCCGAAAGAACCCCGCAACTGATCTCCACGAACGGCCTGTCCTTTCGGAGGGAGCTGTAATGAATGGCCCGCGCGCACAAACTCTTTCCAGTACCATTCTCTCCCGTGATCAGGACCGTCGCATCGGTGGGCGCCACGGCGCGGATGGTCTCGATAACCCGCTGGAATCGTTCCTGATGCCCAATGAGACTGCTGAACTCATGTTGCTCCGACACTTGGGCTCGAAGTTCTTCGTTTTCCCGCCTGAGTCGTTTATGTTCGAGGGCCCGATTGATCAGGACGTTCACTTCCGTGTCGATGATGGGCTTGGTCACATATTCATAGGCCCCGTACTTGATCGCATTGACCGCGTCCTCGATGGATCCATATCCGGTGATCAATACCACGATGGTATCGGGGTATTTGGCGCTGATCTCCTGAAGCAGACGCATTCCGTCCAAATCAGGCATGCTGACGTCCACAAGGGCGAGATCAAAAGAATTGTCCGCCATCAACTCCAGGGCTTCGAATCCGCCCTGGGCCGTCTGGACGTCAAACTCCTGGTTTTTCAGAAAGGTCCGGAGAGAGTTGCAAACCAGAGGATCGTCGTCAACAACGAGGATGGACTCATATTGCTTCATCTTCTATTACCCCTATTACCCCTTCCCGCTGGGCTACCCACGACATCCTTCACCGAGAGGTCGTGGGGCAACAACCCAGATCTCCCGTCCTCACGGCCCCGACGGTCCGGCTCACGGCATTCTTCCGGGCGTTGACTATCGGCATGGAGAGGGAGGCAGATTTCGAAACAAGCGCCGACGCGGGAATCCTTCCTCAGGCTCAACGTTCCTCCCATACTCTTGATCTGGCGCCGGGCCAGCGGCAGCCCCAGCCCCAATCCATGACCCGATCTCCAATAGCTGGTGAATGCATTAAAGATCTTTCCACGGAGAGTTTCTTCCACTCCCGGGCCTGTATCGTGGAATAGAACCATCGCCATCCCTTCTTTGGCCTCAGACGAGATGGTTATCTCGCCCGGGCCGCTGAGACTCTCCAAGGAATTGACGATTAGCGAGCAAAAGACACGCACCAGATTAGTTCCGTCGACGATTGGATCCTCCGGAGAGAGATCCAACTGGATTTTGGCGCCGATGATATCCGCTTGCGCCCGGTATCTATCCACTGCTTGCTCGATGGCATGGTTCACGCGCAACGGCCACTGGCCCTGGGCTGCGGGAAACTTGATCCCCAGCTGGCGCAGACCCTTGCAGACGTAATTGATTCGCAGAAGCCCCGCCTTTACTTCATTCAGGTAAGGAGCCTCCTTGGATTCGGGATCTATCTCGCCTAACGCCAGGTTCAAGAATCGCATTGACCCATCCAGCGGATTGCTCAGCTCATGAGAAACGACAAAAACCAAGTCTTCCATCCTTGGCCGCATTTCCAGAGGAAAGTTCGCCCGGAGAAATCGTCTCGTCGTCCGCCGAGGCTGAACGACTATCATGCCGCCCACGCATTCGTCATCTTCGTTGACGACAGGGAAAACGGAAATTAGGAGGGACCTGCCCGTTGCCCGCCCTTCCTCCGAATCCCAGACTCCCAGATTGGCGATGCGCCTTTTCTTCAGCGCCTCATTCAAGACGCGCTCCCAGTCCTCCCAGCGGAGGGCAAATCCTGCCAGGCTGGGCCAATCGGCGATGTCCAGCTTTTTCTCGTTCGGGCCGCTGAGCGGAGAAAGATCCCTGAACGCTTGATTCGTGGAAATAATTTCTTTGTTGTTGTTGAAGACGGCCACTCCCATCGGAAAGGCATCCAGAAGTCTGCTCTTGGGCAAGGTGCCCTCGCGGGAGGAAGCCTCTTTCCCTCTCAGAGCGCTCATCAACCGATTACCCGGCCCGCGCGGATCCACAGATCCGGGATCCAGCCGTCCAAGGAAGACCGCAACCCACCTCAAGACGGTCGGGAGCGCCAGGCAGGAAGGGCGGTCTTCTTCTTTCGGTTGAATGAGGAGATGCCCGATGAGTTCTTCGCCTTGTTCGAGAGGCACCCAAATCCAATAGCGGAAAGGACTTGCTTGCTGGTCGGCGCCGAGTTCTCCGTTCGTTCCAAGAGGCCGCTCAAGGATTCCAATCAGGGGACGAGGGCGGGGCTGGCGAGCCCAGACTTCCCGAGCCAGGCCTCCCACGACAGCCGGCATTGGGGGAGCCGACATCCCTGGATCCTCTGCCAGCGAACTGAAATGGCATTCAATGCTTCGGACTCCAAGGCAGATCGCGCCTTTTTCATGAAACCAGCGGGCCGCTTCAGGGAGGGTCTCGAGCGGCGAGAGTTCGGTGACCAGCCTATCAAGCATTTCGATAAGGCGGCTTCCGATCTCGGCCGTACAGGGTTCGGTCGCGCCCGCTTCTTGCAGAAAACCGTCAATGGGAAAGACCCAATACGTGGGTCCGGGGCTTAGTTTTGCCTGCTCGGCGACGTCTATATGGTTGGATGCAGAGGTTCGAAGGACAACTCGAGGAAGATCAATGGGGGGAGACTCAGGCTCGACCGCGTCGAACTTCTCCCGAACGTCGAACCCGGCCTGCTGCAGTTCCTTCGCGAGGTGCGGCTGGTTGGATCCCGCGGGGTCAAAGACCACAACCGCTGTGCCACCCATTTCCCCGATCCTCTGTTCAGTATAGATAAAAAAAGAGCGATTGCGACATCACTCGAAGGATTAAGACTCAACTAACGGGCAACCCGCAGGGGCACCACGATCTCTTCTAGTTATTCCCCGCAAGAAACGCAACAAGTCTGTGTTGAAGCTGATCTTTATATAAGCTTACCCTCGAGTCGGCGTAGAGTCAAGCGACTGACCAAATTTTTCGACACTGGCGTATAACGATTTGGACGCTTTAGACGGCAATTACATTTTTGCCTCGGGATTAGATTGTCGATCGCGCCTACCCTACGATGGAAACTGGATCTGGGACAGGCGGCTCTCAATGTCAAAAATTCTGCAAACTTCTATAAAGCCCGCGAATTCATCGTCTTACAACAAGAATATCTTGAACATAACAAGACAAGTATGAACGAACGTGTAAGGGAATTGACAATTTTGGACAATCCTGAACAATCCATGCCGGCTGAGATCTGCGGTTCAGCTTCTGGACAACTTGTTGAATTACAATATGTTATGATATATTTGACACATCGGTTGGGCGGGATACCCCGTCTCGGCAGTGATCTTGCTCGATGGGACTCTCAAATTAGATTCCCACACAAAGCGGTAGCTCAAAACCATGGGTAAGACATTGAATAAGGTAGACAATCGATACGATGGGGAAATCCTTACCCGCGAGGAGGCCTGTCGGTTGCTTCGCATGAGCCGCTCCACGCTTTGGAAACTCTCCAAGAGCGGAAAGATACCCGCCTACCGGATTGGCCCAGGCAGGAATTCTGCCCTCCGGTTCAAAAGGTCGGAGTTGTTGGAGTGGCTGGATAACAACCGGATATAGCAGCGTCGCGCGATTATCCTGGTCAGGCGGGCAAACCCTCCGTCCAAGGCGGGATTGCCCGACAGGAAGATCGAGCGGCATACCCCAGGGGAACCCATAGAAGAAATCGCAAGGAGACGGAAGATGAAATATACAGGATACCGCGGCGCGTTTATCCTTTTGCTTCTGATCACCCTCTTTTTGAGTGGAGCTTGTCCCCCGCCAGTCCAACCAAAGAACGGCGGGAACGGTAAGGAAGGGGAAGGGGAGGTCATCGGCGAGGGTGAAGGTGAAGGCGAGGGTGAAGGTGAAGGCGAGGGTGAAGGCGAGGGTGAAGGCGGAGGGATCGTAGCGGATGGTATCGTCTTCCTGTTTTCCGCAACGGGGGAAGTGCTTGGTCTCGATGACCAGGGCCAGCCGGATCCTGCTACCTTCCGGATCGACCTTCCGGGAAGTTTCCTAGTCACGATTTCGGACTTGTTCGTTGGATTCGCTCCTGTGAAATACGATTTCACTTCCAATGACACCTTTGGCGCCCAAGACGTTTTCCCCGACGAGAACGGAGTGATTGTGCTGCCCGACGTGCCAGGACAAGTGGAAATTTCGTTCCAGGTGGATGTTCTGTAGGCGAGTGAAAGGTGAACTCGCATATATTGAAGCAACCTAAGCGAGAGGAGCCCATCCGGGGTGAGCGCCTTATCCCAACTGCATCCCCAAGCTGACCACACCGCTCGCGAAGAGGAAGCGGGTCGGTCGCGCCCCGCCTCGAGTGGGCAGGGATCTGGGGTAACTATCAAGTTGACAGGGGCCGACAAAGCAACTGAATGGGACAATTATGCCGCCGACAAGTCTCCAGCGGCGATCTTCTCTCGCTTTGGATGGAAGCGGATTTTCGAGGAGGTCTATGGACTTAAGACGTTTTACATTTGCGCTCGGGACGAGCATGGGATCTGCGGTGTGCTTCCCATGGTCCTGCACTCCAGCCGGATCTTCGGGCGCTACCTGAGCTCCCTCCCCTATTTCGACGCGGCCGGCGTGCGGGGGCCTACGGATTCAATCCGCCAGGCGCTCTTACAGAAAGCTATCGAAATTGCCCAAGAGCATCAGGCCTCTCGCATAGAGTTCCGTCATGACCAGGAAGGACTGATTGGTTTGCCCGCTAGAACGAACAAGGTCACGCTGGATCTGGAGCTGCCGGCGGATCCGGAAATCCTCTGGGAAGGGCTCAAGGCCAAAGTCCGCAACCAGGTCCGCAAGGCCAGGAAGGAAGAGCTCACCGCGGAGAGCGGAGGAGAAGAATTCCTTGATCCCTTCTTCCGTATCTACGTGAGAAATATGCGGGATCTCGGTTCCCCCAGCCACAGCCGAAGGTTTTTCGCGGAAGTCCTCTCCACATTCCCGGGGGAATGCCGGCTCTTTTGCGTCCGAATGAAGGAGGAAGTCATTGCCGCCGGCTTCACCCTGGCTTCCGGCGAGACGATGACGATTCCGTGGGCTTCGTCGCTCCGGGAATACAACCGATATTGCCCCAGCATGCTCCTGTACTGGGAGATCCTGGAATACGCGTGCACGCACGGTTTCAAAACCTTCAATTTCGGGCGGTCGACGCCCGATGAAGGCACCTACCGTTTTAAGACACAGTGGGGCGCCGTGCCGCGGCCCCTCTATTGGCATTTCTGGACCGAGGACGGGGCGGAACCGTCGCAGTTATCGCCCGACAGCCCGAAGTATGCGCGAGCGATTCGCCTCTGGCAACGGATGCCCGTGAAACTGACCGAGGTATTGGGCCCGAGAATCATACGGCATCTTTCTTAGCCAAGGAGGACACTCAGTTCGAACGGGCGAAAATCCTGACCCTCCTCAAAGAGGAATCCAACACGAAGCCGTCACGCAAAGAGCTTCAACATCCTTTCGGGAAGACCCTTCCGGGAACCCTCATCAAACACGTCCCCTGTGAAAACCATGGATAACGAACCTAAGACAGGCGAATTCATCACAGGGCTCCCAGGAAGCGCGGACTGTACATATTCTGTGGTCGTTCCGATCTGCAACGAAGAAAGAGAATCTTCCCAAGCCGGAAAGGCGCCTGACAACCGTCCTGGAAGACCTGGGCGACGTCGCATATTGCGTTCGAGTGAAGGGGTAGAGTCGTCGTGAAATCGCTGAAGATTTTAATCTTACTATCTTTTGTCAGTCTGGCACTCCTGATCTTTCGCATTGATTATCAGAGTCTGTGGGTGGACGAAATGATGAGCCTGAATATCGCCCAGCGGCCCCTAGGCAGCATGATGATCCTTTTCCGGGCATTACCAGAACAACACCCATTATATTACCTGTTGCTCAAGGGCTGGCTGTTTTTCGGAACCAGCGAGGCGGCCCTCCGATCCCTGTCGGCAGTCTTCGCCCTGGCGAGTCTATGGGCGATATATTTCTTCGCCAGAGACCTCCTGGGGAATCAGGTGGCAAAAGTCACGGCGGCTTTGTTATGTTTTTCGCCGTTCTATCTCTACTACGGCCAAGAAGCCAGACCCTATGTCTTGCTATGCCTTCTGGCCATCGTAAACTCCCACGCCTTCTTCCTGTGTATTCATCGACCTTCCAGGGCTTCGAGAGTGGCGCACGTTGTGACTGGGATCCTGGGCGTCTACACTCATCTGTTCTTCCTGTTCCTCGTGGTCGGTCATTTCGGATTCCTCATTATTCGCGACAGACGTATTGGGCCCGACCTCCCGAAGGTCGGGGCACAACAGGGACTCGTCATCCTGAGCTACATCCCGTGGATATGGATGCTCTTCTTGGATCTGCCCGGCGGTACCCGGCATTTTTGGAAAGGCATTGAACACATCGTGTTCGGCATACCTTACACCTTCCTCCGTTTCGCCCTGGGCTACTCGGAATTCATTGCAAACTATCAGTGGAGAGAGAGAATCCCGGAGCTGCTAATGGCCAATGCCGGAATCCTCATTCTTGGCTTTGTGGTAATCGGGACACTGGCGGCCAGCGGGCTGTACTTCATGCGGAAGGCCGGCAAGAGCGGCCTGTTCGTAATGTGCTGCTTGATTCTCCCGTTCGCGCCGGCCCTTCTAATCTCATTCTGGGTCATTCTCGTCTCGGAACGCTACTTTATCGCCTGTTTTCCCTTTTACCTTATGGTCGTCGCCGCAGGCATTTGCGGATTATGGCAGGCTGAAGGAAAGTGGAAAACAGCGGGGGTGGCTCTCACCGCATTGTTTGTCCTGTTATCTGGCATATGCTTGTACGACTACTACTTCAATCCGAACTTCGGAAAGGAACAGTGGAGAGACACGGCCCATTATTTGGAGGAAAACAGTCAAGACGAAGATGTCATCGTATTCCGACCTGGGTTCGTCATCGAGTTGTTCAGCTATTACTACCGAGGTGACCAGGACCTGCTGGATTCCGAGCAGTTGGGCATGGCCGATCTCCGGGATCTGGATCGGTACTGGATGGTCATTGCCCATTCTCCGGACATAGAGAAGTACCGGGAATCACTCGCGGAGACTCACAAGGTAGCCAAGAACGAACTATTTCCCTTCGAGTCAGGGATTCGCGTGCTGTTGATGGTTCGCGACGATCCAATTCTCGACGGGCAGCAGACGGTGCAAAGCTTTTCGGATATTCCCGCATCATCGTCTGAAGGGGAAACGCGCACAAACCGCGTCCTTGATGCCAATGATCGCTAATGAAACCCAAGACGAAAATCCAAGTCCTTCACAGGTGGAGTATGTGGAGCCGACGACCGATCGGGTAGGGTTCTGGCTGATCGTCGCGTACGTTTTCCTCGACTATATCCGCCCCCAGGACATCGTGCCGGGGCTTGCGGTTCTCCATCTCCCTATGATCGTTCAGGCATTTATTGCCCTGCGCGCCCTTCCGCGGATGCGGGGATGGAACGCAAGGGAAACAAAACTCTTCCTCGCGATGCTCTTTCTGATGGCCGCCCACAGCCCCTTCGTCATCAACCACTACTGGGCCTACCACATCACTCGCGGGATGACATTGTATTTCTTCATTTACATGGGCCTGCTCACGTTCGCTAACCGGCAAGAATTGGTCCAGTCCCTGCTCAAACTCTGGGTTGTTATTGCTTTCATCGGAGCGGTGCGCGGATATCTCGCGGGAGGCAGGGTGCCTAACTCCGCCTTCCTTGGCGACGAGAACGATTTCTGCCTTTATATGAACATATCCATTGCTATTGCGGTTTTTCTGGCATGGCAGACCCGATCGGGGGTCCAGCGGCTCTTCTACCTCAGCGCATGCACGATTTTCGTAATAGGTATTGTGCTATCCATGTCCCGGGGAGGCTTCGTGGGGTTGGTTCCCACAGTGCTCTACTGCCTGTTCAAATCGCGCCGGAAGGTCATTGGTTTTGCGTGCGTCGGCATTCTGGTTGTGGGAATGATGATCTTTGTTCCCGGCCAGTACTGGGATGAAGTTCAATCTATCGAAGAGCAGGGAGTCCATGACGGAACCGGCGCCGAGCGGTGGTACACCTGGAAAATTGGTTGGAAAATGTTCACTCATAATCCCCTTTTCGGAATCGGCCCGGGGAATTTCAACTGGACCGTCGGCAAATACGAAACGCCCGGGGGATTTTACGGTCGATCCCTTTCCAGTCGCGCCGCGCACTCCCTCTATTTCACTGTCCTCCCGGAGCAGGGGATTACGGGAACCGTGATTTTTGCCTCGCTCTTCTTCGGGCTGTGGCGGGAGACACGCCGAAAGAGGCGCGAGGGGCTGATGTCCATCGCCATCAGTGAACAAAAAGGGGACACGGAGCGGGCGGAATTCCTGATGGAGCGGATGGATCTGTTCGATTGGCAGTGCCGCGCCATGGGCGGGGCGATGCTGGCGTATTTCGTCTCGGCCGCGTTCCTCTCTGTCCTGTACTATCCGCACTTATGGGTCCTTTTGGGATTGGCCGTCGCTCGGAACATGACATTTCAAGATGTTCTGGATGCGGTGGGGGAGAAAGAAGGAATTCCAGAAGAGGAACCGGGCGGGGTGGCTGCGCCCGCACGTCCTCAATTCGTGGGTTAGCGATTTCCAATGATGCGTTTCCTGAAAGAAATCACCAAAGACGTTCTGGCGATAACCTGTTATTACACAGGAATAACCCGCCTGTTTGAACTAGTGGGAAACCGGAATCATGGGCTGGGACTGGCGATCCTCGCATATCACCGCGTGGTGGATTCCGACGACCCGACTGCGTCCCTCTCCCTGCCCGGAATCAAGGTGTCGGGCGAGAACTTCAAACGCCAGATCCAATGGCTCGCATCTAAATGGCACGTCCTGCCGCTTGAGGAAGCGATTGAACAGCTGACCGAGAACAAGAATCTTCCCGAAAGGGCGTGCGCCATCACATTTGATGACGGTTGGTCGGATAATTTCACCGCCGCCTATCCGATACTCAAAGAAAACGATGTCCCGGCCACGATATTCCTCGCTACTGACTTCCTGAACTCGAATCGCCTTCACTGGCCCGAGCAATTGATAAGAGACCTCCGACTTCTGGGCCGGGAATCTCAAGAGTCGTTCAAGGTCGAGGGAATCGCCCTTCCCCTGACGCAGGACTTCAGCTCGGAAAAACCCGAAGCGGAACAGTTGGTCCAGACGCTTCTCGGGTTGCCGGAAAGCGATCGGATGACAGTTATCGACCGCGCGAGAGACGAGGCGAGTCGCCTCAACGGCACGGAGCCGCTGCCCAGAACCAGTCTGAGCTATGATGAGATCCGGGAGATGTCCGCGGCAGGCATCCGATTCGGCTCTCATACCGTCACGCACCGGATCTTGACCCAGTGTGACGAGCAAGGTCTCGATGAGGAGCTCCGAAACTCGCGCGAGGCAGTCCAATCGCTTATCGGGACCGGGGAAGTTGGTTTCGCGTACCCCAACGGCGATTTCAACGCACGGGTCCGTGAACAGACATCGAAAACCGGGTACGCATTCGCCGTGACCATGATTCCCGGAGTGAACCGGCCGGGAGCCGATCCATTTGCTCTGCGCCGGATCAACATTCATGACGGAACGTGCACGAACGCGTTCGGGCGGTTTTCGAAATGCCGTTTCGCTTGCGAGATTACGGGGTTCTTCGATTGGCTGTTCCGGGGATGACAACGTAAGGAATCTATCACGTGAGAGTTCTGGTCCTTGGAGGCAATGCCCGTTCGGCCCTCGCCGTCGCCCGGTCGGTTTACCGGCGCGGGCACGAAGTGTGGGTCGGCGATTCGAGCCGTCGTTGTCTGGCGGGAGCGTCCCGCTCGGTCGCGAGAAGCCTACAGTATCCTTCTCCGATGGAAGACAGCGAATCCTACGTGGGCTGGACCCGAGGAGTGATCGAACGGGAACAGATCGATCTCCTGCTGCCGGTTACGGACGAATGCCTTCATCCTCTTTCCGAAGAGAGAAGTTTGTTGCCGGAAAAAGTGTTATTCCCTTTCCCCGACCACGAAACGCTGGAGACAGCGAACGATAAAGAGAAGGTGCTTGCGCTGGCCAAGAAGTTGGGCGTGCCCGTTCCCAAAACGGCATCACTGGCCGGAGAATCGCCAACGCCTGAAGAGGCTGTGGATCGAATGAACCCTCCCTTTGTTCTCAAGCCGACCCGGTCCCGCATCTGGAAAAATGGGAAGGCACAGGCCACGGCGGTCGAATACGCCGCCTCGCCGGATGAGGCACTGGACCGATGGCAATCGGCACGGGTCAGCAAGGAGAATCTCCTTTTACAAGAGCGTGTCGAAGGGGACGGGACCGGCTACTTTGCATTATTCTGGGACGGAAAGGTCATCGCCGAGTTCTGCCATCGCCGGTTGCGCGAAAAACCGCCGTCGGGCGGCGTGAGTGTCCTATCGGAGGGTATTCCCATCTCAGAGGAGATTCGCGATTTCGCGCTGTCCCTGTTGCGGGCCCTGAATTGGCAGGGAGTCGCGATGGTGGAATTCAAGCGAGATAGAGCATCAGGCGTACCCAAATTGATGGAGATCAACCCGAGATTCTGGGGATCGCTCCAGCTCGCGATCGATTCCGGGGTCGATTTTCCCGCATTGCTCGTGGACGCAGCCCAGGGGAAATTTCCCGACCGGCCGCCGGAATACGAGCCCGGGCGAAAGCTGCGCTGGCTGTTGGGCGACCTGGATCATCTCTGGATTCGCTGGACGCATTCCGACGACCGGTGCCCGCTCCCGGCAGGTTCTCCGGGGAGGCTGGGGGCGATGGCCTCCTTCGCGAAGTTCTGGGGGACAGGCATGAAGTACGACGTGTTGCGCCTGAATGATCCGGGACCTTTCTGGCACGAACTGAAGACATATTTCGGTGGGAGGCATTAACGGCGCCCTCCTGAATGAATCGACAATGACAGACTCCGGCAACACAAATCTGCAGAACGGCCCCTCATGGTCACGGGCGAGCAGACTCTTTCAATTGGGGGAATCCGTCCCCGGGTGGTGGAGACTGTGGGGGATGCTCAACAAGCATTACCGCGACCGTCGAGGACACGACGGAGGGAAATCCACTCTGATGGAGGCTCTCGGGAATTCCCCCGGCAATATACTCGTCCTCTGCAAGGGAAATATCTGCCGGAGTCCATTCCTCGCGGAATATTTGAATCAACACTCCGAGGACATACAAACCGTTTTCCGATCAGTCGGCTTGAGAACAACGGATAACAAGCCCTCTCCGCCGGAAGCCGTCACAGCGGCGAAGCAGTGGGGAGTCGATCTTTCACAGCACGGAGCCCAAAACATCACGGCAAAGCAGGTCGCCGAAGCCGACCTGGTCATTGGGATGGAACCTGTGCACCATTTTGAGTTTGTAATGAGCTTCTTCTCCTCCAGAAAGAAGTTCCATCTCTGTGGAGAGTTGGCCGACGATTCCGACCTTCGGGTAATCGAGGATCCTTTCGACCAAGCTCCGGAGGCATTCGAAGCGTGTTTCAAGAGACTGGCGCTCATAGGAGATCGCATGTTGAAAGCCTTAAAGAGCACGGAAGCAGAGGTTAAATGATCAAGATCCTCCATTTGCTCGATACGCCGGGCCCGGGCGGGGCCGAGAGGCTGTTCGTCACCCTGGTGGAAAAGCTGGATCCGAAGCGATTCAAGTCTTACGGAGGCGTTCTATGCGACGGCTGGGCGGCCAAGGAACTGCGGGATCGGGAAATCGAACCGGTTCTCATTACCAACATCTCCCAGGGCGCCGACCCGTTCCTCAGCCTGAAGATCCTGAAAGCGGCGAAGCGGCTGGGCGTTGACATGATTCACTGCCATCTGCACGACACGAACATATACGGATCGCTCGCGGCGTTTCTTGGGCGGGTGCCCTCCATTGCGACGCATCATGACACATCGGTCATTCACGGCATGAACAACCTGCGCCGGAGAGTCAAGTTCACCGTCCTGCGAAGGTTTCCTACGGCCCACGTCTGCGTAGCCGCAACAATCGGGCAGTCGCTGGTCAACGTCCTGGGCATACCGCGCGGCAGCGTGGCCCATATCCACAATGGCGTAGAGAAACAGGAGTTCCCTCCTTCCGAGCTTCAGTCGCTTCGGGAATCACTTTCGATCCCGCAGGGGACGTTTGTGTTCGGCTGTGTCGGCAACCTCTACAATGTCAAGGGGCAGGACATCCTCCTGGAGGCCTTTGCCAAAGTGAAAGCCCATGGCCGGAACATGCGCCTGCTGCTTCTGGGTCGTGGGGAGTGCGAGCCGCAACTGCGGGCCCAATGCGAAAAGCTCGGCCTGACTGAAGAGGTCCAGTTCCTCGGCTTTCGATCCGACGCACGTGCGCTGCTGCATCTCATCGACTGTATGGTGATTCCATCCCGGTCCGAAGGGCTGCCCATGGTCCTGCTCGAAGCATTTGCCACTGGGCTGCCCGTCGTTTCAACACGCGTCGGCGGAGTTCCGGAAGTCATTCGCGATGGGCAGAACGGATTTCTGGTTCCGCCGGAAGATCCGGCGCGCCTGGCGGAACGGATGATCCAGTTGGCGGAAAACGAGCTGCTCCGCCACAAGCTCGGCACCAACGCGGCGCGCGATTTCGAGAAGCAATGGAGTCTCGAGCGCATGATCTCCAGGTACGAGGTCCTGTACGAGACCCTGGCCGCAACGCCCCGGCCTTCCCGCGCCAAACCGATTCAATTGACAGACTTCGAACCACAGATAGACACAGATGAACACCGATAAATACGGACAAGTGATTTGGTCCGCAGATAACGCAGATAAGCGCGGATTCGATTCGAAAGGATTCGTAACATCTTTAGGAAGAGTTCATCTGTGTTCATCTGTGGTTGCATTCTAGTGGAGCGACAGTTCACATGCCGGTTTTCGACGTAATCTTCTGGGCTTCCGTGGGCCTCTGCGCATACGCACTCGCGGGTTATCCCATCGGTTTGGCGTTCCTCTCCATTTTCCTACGCCGTCCCGTCAAGAAAGGCCCTGTCGATTCCAGAATTTCACTTATCATCACGGCCTATAACGAAGAGGAACAGATCGCAGCGAAAATCGACAACGCCCTCGCCCAGGACATCCCCAAAGAGCAATTCGAGATCATCGTCGCCTCCGACGCCTCGACAGACCGGACCGACGACATCGTCCTGCATTACAAAGACCGGGGCGTCCGCCTCGTCCGGCATGAGAAACGCCGCGGAAAGGAACACACCCAGCGCGAAGCGATCCAGGCCGCGAACGGCGACATCATCGTGTTTTCCGATGTGGCGACCGAGTTGGAGAGCTGTGGCGTGCGCGAAATCACCGCCAATTTTGCCGATTCCTCCGTCGGTTGCGTCAGCAGTTGGGACCGGTTTGTCGATGCGGACGGGAAGGTGTCGGGCGAAGGGATGTATGTCCGCTACGAGATGTGGCTCCGCAAGCTCGAGACCCGCGTTCATTCGCTCGTCGGGCTCAGCGGCTCCTTTTTTGCCGCGAGGCGCGAAGTCTGCGAAAAGATTCGCGGTGAGACGCAGTCGGATTTCGAAACATTGATGATTGCCAGACGGCTCGGTTATCGCGGAGTGATCGATCCCCATAGTGTTGGCATTTATGAGGACGTTCAAGCCCCCGGACATGAGTTTCGCCGGAAAGTCCGCACGGTCCTGCGCGGCATCACCACCTTCATGCAGAATCGTGACCTCGCGAATCCGTTCAAGTACGGACTCTTCGCCTGGCAGATTTTCAGCCACAAGGTCATGCGCTGGCTCGTGCCATTTTTCCTGCTCGGGATCCTGGTTGGGAGCGCCGGCCTGGCAAAAGACAGCCCGCTCTTCGCCGGACTCGCGTTGGCGCAGATCCTGGTTTACGGCGTCGCCGCCCTGGGAGCGCTCAGCCAGCGCCTGGTCGCCGCCGGTCCGATTCGCCTGGCCCATTACGGTCTCCTGGCGAACGTCTCCATCGTCGTGGCGTGGTACAAATTCTTCCGTGGCGAACGCATCGTCCTTTGGGAACCATCGCGGAGATGATATGAAGCGAACTCTGGCCCCTGTAGGCGTGCGGATTTCCCCGCGGGAGGCGACACGAACCTGGACCGCCGACTCAAAGGCAGAATCAGAGTTCCGTGATGCGTTGGCTCGCCGACTCGAATGCCCTCACGTATTCCTCTTCTCGATGGGCCGGGCGGCGCTCACCGTACTTTTGAAGGCACTCGCCGCGAAGTCCGAACGTCACGAGGTCGTGATCCCGGCTTACACCTGTTTTTCCGTCGCGTCATCGGTGGTCCGCGCCGGTTTGAAAGTTCGGCTTTGCGACATCCATCCCGAAACGCTGGATTATGATCCTGATTGTCTCGATGCAGCAATCGCGCGGGACCCTCTGGCAGTGGTAGTTGTCCACCTGTTGGGCTTGCCTGCAGACATCGCCTCCGTTTTGGATGGAGCAAAGCAGAGGGGAATCGCGGTAATTGACGACGCCGCGCAAGCCCTGGGAGCCGATGTCGCGGACCAGCCCTGTGGCGGCCAGGGCAACGCGGGGATCCTCAGCTTCGGCAGAGGCAAACCCCTCACAACATGGGAAGGCGGTGCTATCGTCACTCGCGACGAGGCCTTGGCGAGGGCAATTTCCGAGAAGATTCCCGAAAATACTTCCCCCGGCCCTTTCAACCGCGGGCTCGCTCGAGCCAAACTCCTAGCTTATTCGATCTTGTTGCGTCCCGATCTATACTGGCTGCCGAAGTCCATGCCCTTCCTGGGCCTGGGCAAGACTGAGTTCGATCCCGGCTTCAAGATCGCCGCCATCGACCCCGGCTTGTGCCGTGTAGGTTGCCGAACGCTCAAAGACCTGGACTCACTGAACGCGGCTCGCCGCGAGAAGGCGAACTATCTCATGGAGCGCCTGTCCGATATCCCCGGGCTGCGCATTCCACGCGTGTTGGACTCGGCAAATCCCATCTACCTGCGATTTCCCGTGCTGGCAAGGGATCGCTCTCAGCGGGATCATCTGTTTCAGAAACTCGAAACGCAAGGCCTCGGCGCCGGTAGGATGTATCCTTCGACAATTCGCGCGATTCCGGGAATAGAGAAGCACCTGGCGAACCCGGAGGACAAATTTCCGGGAGCGGAATGCGTGGCGGAGAACCTCCTGACGCTCCCCACGCACCAGTATGTTCAGGAAAGCGACCTGCAAGCGATTGTAGAGGCTGTGCAATAGAGGAAGACTGTTCGTGGCGAAAAACACTCTCGATCCCCCCCTGCCCGATGCCCGGCCGATGACGATCTGCCATGTCATCTCCGGCGACCTCTGGGCCGGAGCGGAGTGCCAGGCCGCCATGCTGTTGGGAGAGCTCCGGAATGATTCCACCGTGGATGTTTCGGCCATCACGTTCAATCCAGGACGCCTGACGGACGAACTGAACTCGATGGGCATTCCGGTCACGCGTCTGGACGAGAAGAAAAGCGGCGCCCTTGAATTGACACGCGCAATTCGAAACCAGATCAGACAGAGCCAATTCGACATCCTTCATGCGCACGGCTACAAGGAGCACATCCTTGCTTCCTTCGCCAATCTGAGGCTTGAGACACGGGCGAGCATATTCCGGACACTTCATGGAATGCCCGAACCGTGTTCCGGCGTTGCCAATCTGAAGCACAACCTCTATCTGTTGCTGGAGAACTGGGCGCTTCGGACGGCGACAGACCGAGTGGTCGTGGTTTCGCAGGACATGCAAGACCGGCTATCATCCAAGCCGTGGGCGAACAAAATGACGTACATCCCAAACGGAATCGCCCGGGACAAGATCGCGCCTGCCAAATCGCCCGGAGAGATCCGGGACGAGCTCGGCGTAAACAACGGCGATTTCCTTGTCGGCACCGCCGGAAGGCTGGTCGAAGTGAAGCGGCTCGATCGCTTTTTGCAGGTTGCGAAAGAGGTCGGAGACGCGATCCCCGAGGCGCGGTTCGTCATCGCCGGCGACGGCCCCCTCAGAGCTGATCTCGAGGAAAAGGCTCGCCACCTCGGAATCGAAAAAAGAATCTCCTTCTTGGGAACCCGGGACGATATATACGATGTGCTGAACACCTTAGACCTGTTTCTGATGACGTCCGACCACGAAGGCCTGCCGATGGTTGTTCTGGAGTGTGTCGCTCTGCGTGTACCGATGCTCCTTCCGGCCGTCGGCGGCATTCCTGAGGTTCTGGGGGTTGACTCCCCCTCGCTTTATCGTACGAACAATCCGGAAGAGATCGCCCAGCTCGTACTACGCTGCAATAAGACTGACAGAGAAACACTGAGCGCAAACGTAACTCGGACATCGGCCGACAAATTCAGCGCAACTACATGCGCACAACAATACTGCGATCTTTACGTGCAGTGTTGCGGTCAGCAATAGCGCCATGAGCCAAGTCGATATCTCATTCATCATCCCCGCCAAGAACGAAGAGAGAACGATCCAACAAGTCGTCCGATCTATCCGCAACGCGATGGATTCCGTCGACAAATCGTACGAAGTCCTCGTCGTCGACAACCAATCGACCGATCAAACGGCGCAATTGGCCCAGCAGGAAGGCGCTGAGGTCATCTCCTGTCCCCCGACCGACAAGATCGGCGCCGTGCGAAACGAAGGAGCCGCTCGCGCTCAGGGAAACCTCTTTGTTTTCGTGGACGGCGACGTCACGCTCAGCGATAACTGGTCGCAGGGTTTTTCCGCCCTGCTGGAGAAATCGCCCACAGACAAGAAGTTCATCACGGGCTGCGAAGTGTCCTGCCCGCCTGCGTCTTCCTGGATTGAGCACATCTGGTTCGACGTCCACGGAAAAGACCAGAGCCACATCAATACCGCACACCTGATCATCGATTCGCAACTCTTTGATGACCTCGGCGGGTTCGACGCCCGGCTGTATACCGGAGAAGACTACGAGTTCTCCCTGCGCGCCCGAAAGAAGGGTGTCGAGATTCTCCCCGATCCATCACTGAAGACGTTCCACCACGGTTATCCGAAAACCCTGTTGGATTTTTTCCTGAGAGAGCTCTGGCACGGGCGTGGAGATTTTCAGTCTGTCGCTATGTTTCGATCGTCAAAGATCGCCATGGCCTCGATCGCCATAGTGCTTGCGATACTTCTGGGCGCGGCATCCGGTATCGTGACCGGATACTGGTCCATTCTCGGCATATCGGTTGTGTTACTGGTGGCAATGGCCCTTGTTGCGGCTGTCCGCCGACCCAAAAAGAAGCAAAGCCACCTGATTGCAATCACTTTCCTGTATGTAGTTTACTTTCTGGCAAGAGGGCTCTCCATCCTTTACGTTTTCTCCGGCCGACACAGCCGGACCAAGAAGGGCAGCCAACAAGACACGGTTTCGTTTCTTTAGGAAAGGGGCCTAATAAAAAGATGTGCGGCATCTGTGGCATAGCACATAGAGACTTGAACCAGCCTGTGGACCCGGCGCTCGTGGAACGAATGAACTCTATGATCATTCACCGCGGTCCCGACGAACACGGTTCGTTCGTTGAGGGAAACGTCGGCCTGGCGATGCGCCGTCTCTCCATTATCGACCTCGCATCGGGACGCCAGCCGATGACCAACGAGGACGGCCGCCTCGTCTGCGTGTACAACGGCGAAATCTATAACTATCTGGATTTGCGCGAGGAGCTGATCGGCCGCGGCCATACGTTCAAGACCAACAGCGATACCGAGGTCATTGTCCACGCTTACGAAGAGTTCGGCGAGGAATGCGTGAAGCGTTTCCGAGGCATGTTCGCCTTCGCCCTCTGGGATCGAAGAGAAAAGAAACTATTTCTCGCTATCGACCGATTCGGTATCAAGCCGCTTCACTATGTGATCGACAACGAAGGGATTATTTTCGGATCGGAAATAAAGTCCCTCCTGGAAACCGGACGCGTCGACCGCTCGATCGACTCAACCGCCCTCGGGCACTACCTGAAACTGGGCTACGTTCCTCCCCCCTGGTCCATCTTTTCGAACGTCCGGAAGCTTCGGCCTGGATCCTACATAGTGTGGGACGGCAAGGATCTGAAGGAAGAGATCTACTGGGACCTGGAAACCGAAGTCGACAGAGAGGTTGATTATGAAACCTGGGAGCGCCGTGTTGAAGAGATTCTCTCCGATTCCGTCTGCATGCGTCTCCAATCCGAAGTTCCATTAGGGATCCTTTTGAGCGGCGGGATCGACTCTGGTCTCATGACTGCCCTGGCCTCTCTGAATCATCAGGGACGTGTCTCCACACTGACCGCGACATTGAAGGGATACAGCGCTTACGACGAATCGGACATGGCCCGGAAAGTCGCCCAGCGATACGAAACACAGCACCAGGAAGTCGCCATCACGCCGGATGTCCTGGCCGATCTGCCTCAGATCGTCCGGGCATTTGACGAGCCGTTCGCCGATTCCTCCGCCATCCCTAATTTCTACATCTTCAAGGCTGCAAAGCCCGAGGCGACGGTTGTGCTGACAGGACTCGGCGGGGACGAGACCTTTGCAGGCTACGAGCGGTATCTCGGCTGCCTGTTGGCCGAACCCTACAACCGCTTTCCAAGCGCTCCGAAGAACATTCTGATCAAACCCATCGTCTCCCGGCTTCCCGACTCGGAGACAGGCTCACTTTTCCTGGAACGCGTCCGGCGGTTTGTCCGCGCCGCCGACAAACCGCTTCCAGATCGTTATTTCGACTTCCTCCCTTCCTTTGATGACGAGGCCAAGGAAGCGGTCGCCGCGCCCGATGGGGAGTCGCCCTTCCGGCCTACCGAAACCCGCGAGTATTTCCGATCCATCTTCGCCGAAACGGAACAGTCCGATCCCCTGTCACGGCTTCTCCATATCGATGTGAAGACGTACCTGCCGGGCGATCTGCTCACCCTCACCGACCGGATGAGCATGACCCATTCCGTCGAGGCGCGCGTTCCATTCCTCGATCACAAAGTCGTGGAGTTGGCGGCGACGATACCCCGGGAAGTGAAGATGAAGTGGATGCGCAAGAAGTACCTGCTCCGCCACGTCGCCAGGAATTTTCTTCCCAAGCCGATCGTCCGTGGAAAGAAGAAGGGGTTCTCCGTTCCGCTCGGAAGCTGGCTCCGAACTCAACTGAAGGAATTCATGCAGGATATGCTCTCACGGGACGCAGTGAAAGCGGCGGGTGTCTTCAATCCCGACAAGGTGGAGACTTTGGTCCGAGCGCACCTTGACCGCAAGGCGGACTTTCAGCACGAACTCTGGACCTTGATCATGTTCCAGGCCTGGCACGGCCAATACATCACGCAGCGCCCCTGACGCCGCTCTTCCCCGAGATCTTCTCCAAGATCCGATCGCAAGTCTCATCGGGAGTCTCTTCCGCTCCAAGTTCCAACCATTGAATGCGCGGATCCCGCCGAAACCACATCATCTGGCGGCGGGCATAATGGCGCGTGCTAATCTTCACCTGCTCGATGACATCCCCGAGAGCTCTTCCCTCGGACAAATATTCCAGAACCTCCATATAACCCAGCGCCTTGATCCGCTCCAGGTCCTTCCCGTAGCCCGTTTTGGCCAGGGCCAGCACCTCATCAACCAGTCCGTTCGCGAAAATCGCCTTCACCCGCGCATTGGTGCGCTTGTAAAGCTCTTCCCGAGGCCGCGTGAGGCCAATCAGATAGAAATCCTTGGGTTCAGAATAAGAGTTCCACTCCGTTTGCAATTCCGAAATCGGCTGCCCCGTCAGTTTATACACCTCCAGGCTTCGCACAATCCGCCGCAAGTCACGCGGCTGAATCCTCAGGGCCGACTCCGGATCGAGTTTCTGGAGGCGTCGGTGAAGCGCTTCGACCCCATCCCGTCGCGCTTCCTCGACCAGCGCCGATCGCAATTCCGGATCGGACGGAGGAGCATCGAACAGCCCATCCACCAGAGCGCGGAAATACAGCCCGCTTCCCCCCACCACGATCGGGATCCGCGCCCGATCGTGAATCTCTCGGATCAGTCTCAATGCTTTTTCGCGGAAAATGGCCGCAGAATAAGGCTGGTCCGGCGCGAGTTCCTGGACCAGGTGATGCGGAACGCCCTGCTTCTCTTCTTCGGTCGGCGCGCAGGTACCGACTCGCATACCGCGATAGACCTGCATCGAGTCCGCGCTGACGATCTCGCCATCCACCCGCCGTGCCAGGGCGATCGACACCGTCGTTTTCCCCACTCCCGTCGGGCCGACAATAAATATCGATTTTGAGAGGTCAATATGCATATCCACGTGTTCTCTCTATGTCCGACGCGATAAACGGTCCGGTTTCTTAGGAAAGGGGGGGGGGAATAACCCTTCTTTTTCGTAAAAGAAGGGTTTTCCCCACCTCTGGATCCTACTTTCTTTTAAAACTCTTCTCCAACTGGTCCCGGGTCAGCGAAAGCACGATTGGGCGGCCGTGGGGACAGGTATACGGCGCCGAAAGGCCTTGGATCTGATTCAAGAGCGCCTTCTGCTCCTCAGCCGAGAGCGCGTCGCCTCCCTTCACCGCCGCGTGACAGGCCGTCGTCGCGAGATAAAGCCACTCCTCCAACCGATCCCGCGGATCGCCGTGGACGGCTTCACTCGCCAGGTCCTCCGCGACCTGCCTCACGAATTCCGGCACTTTCGCCGGCTCCATCAAATGATATATCTCCGACACGAGCAGCGTATTCTCCCCGAACGGCTCCAGTCGAATACCCAACTGTCCGAACAGATCGCCGTTTTCCGCCGCCACCGTCGCCAGGTGCGGCGGCAGCTCGATCGTCAGCGGTATCAGAAGGCGCTGATACCCGGCGTCGCCCCCTTCTGCCATCACCTTTCGGAGCTCATCAAACAGCACCCGCTCATGAAGCGCGTGCTGGTCGACGAACAAAACGCGATCCTTGTCCGGAATGAGGAGGTAAGTGCCGAAAAGCTGCGTCGAACCCGCGGAAACATCCGTCACTTCCTCAAATAGCGGTACCGGGGACTCCACCTCGGCGCCCGGTTCGCCCGAAACAGGCGCGGCTTCTGCGGGTGTCAAATCCTCCGCCCCCCGCTGAGGCAGCGAGACAGCTTCCGCATCGGATTCAAGGGGTTTCTCGCCGGTCACGACGACAAACGGTTCCGGAAAATCCTCCCTCTGTGCTTCCCGACGGGGAGGAACCCCAAGCATGGGCCCGACCTCCGGTTTCTCCCACCGAGGGAAGACCACTTCGCGAAGCCCCTTTTCCAATGCGTCGGCGATTGCGCGCCGCACAACATCGTGAACGCGGGAAGGATCGCGGAATCGCACTTCCCTCTTCGCCGGATGAACGTTGATGTCAACCGTTGCCGGATCGCATTCCACGCAGATCGCAACCACCGGGTGGCGGTGCTTCATGATTTTCCCTTCGTAAACCGAGGCGACAGCGTTCGACAAGGTGAAATTCGCCACCGGCCTGCCATTGATATAAAAGAAAAAATACTTGCGGTCCGAGCGTGTTGCGGCCGGACTTCCCGCCAATCCGTACACCCGGAGTCCCAGATCGGCAAAATCCACCTGAACCCCCGCTTCAGCGTATTCCTTCCCCCAGATCGATCCGATTCGCTTTGAAAAGGAACTTCGTTCGTCGATTTCTTCCCCCGCCGGAAGCCGCAGAACCTCCCGGCCATTGTGGACAAGAGTGAAATCGACCTCAGGCTTCGCGGCGGCGTGACGTTGAAAGGTTTCCAGAATCCGCGCGAACTCGGTTGGGGCCGTTCGCAGAAACTTCGCCCGCGCGGGCGTGTTGAAATACAGATTCCGCACAGTAATACGCGTTCCCACGGGCGCGCCCGCCTGGCGCGCATCCCGAAGGACACCGCCAGTGACAAGAATGCGGGTGCCTTCTTCCGCGTCCTCCGGGCGGGTCACCAGTTCAAACCGGGACACAGCGGCGATACTCGGCAGCGCCTCACCGCGAAATCCCAACGAGTCAATCCGGTCGAGATCCTCGGCGGAAGTGATCTTGCTCGTGGCATGGCGCTCCAGGGCCAACAAGGCATCTTCTCGCGTCATGCCGCACCCGTCGTCCAGGACAACGATCTTCGCCCGGCCGCCCCCCATTATTTCGACCCGGACGTGTTTCGCTCCCGCGTCGATGGAATTCTCCATCAACTCCTTGACCACAGACGCCGGGCGCTCGATCACTTCGCCCGCAGCGATCTTATTGGCGACATTTTCTGGGAGGACACGGACCTTTGGCATATGCTTAACCTGCATTTCTCACAAGGTAATCGCCTTTTCGTCATTGCGAGGAGCGACGCGGCAATCTCGTATCTGAGGCGCAGATGACAAAGAAGAGATTGCCACGCTCCCTACGGTCGCTCGCAATGACGTTAAGAGACAGTCTGTTCACAATGTGGACAAATCATGGCCAATTCCTTCTCGCAGTCCCGCCAGGAGATTTCGGCCTTTCCTGAATTTTCTCAAAATCGGACCGGATTCTCAAGAAATACTCTCGGTTTTTTAGGAAGGGGGCGTGGGGGATAACCCTTTTTTTTCGTAAAAAAAGGGTTTCCCCCACAGAAGACTCCATGCCACAATCAGCCCTCAGGTGATTTCGCATGTCAGCAACTTCGCGGGAGCCAACAGCTTATGTCCCTCACCGACAGATTTCCCCTAGGCGTCATTATCTCCCTCGGAAGGGACGGATTGACTGGGCTCGATCGCGCCAAAGAGATCGGCCTGCCCACCGTCCAGCTCCTTGTCGAGCACTCCGAAATCGTACAGCCCGACACGACACAGACACTCAGGGCCACGCTCGCCGAAACGAACATCATTGTTTCCGCCGTCTTCTGCTGCTTCCAGGGCGAAGATTACGCGACCATCGGGGAGACGCGAAATACGGTCGGACTGGTCCCCGAGGAAACCCGGGGGGGAAGGATCCAGGAAACCAAGTCGATTGCCGACTTGGCGCGCGACCTTGGGGTTGACGTTGTGGGGATGCACATCGGCTTCATCCCGGAAGAATCCGGCGACCCGAATTACGCCATCATGGTCCAGGTCGCCCAGGACATCTGCGGCCACTGTGCAAGGAACGGCCAGCGATTTCACCTCGAAACCGGCCAGGAAACTGCGGAGACCTTGTTGAAGTTCATCGCCGATGTTGACCGGCCCAACCTCGCCGTCAACTTCGACCCCGCCAACATGATCCTCTACGGTTCCGGCGAACCGCTCGACGCGCTCCGCAAAGTGGGAACACACATCAAGAGCGTCCATGCTAAAGACGCCATCCCCTCCGACACCCCGGGAAGAGAGTGGGGACAGGAGACTCCTCTGGGAGAAGGCGCGGTAAACATCTCTGCATTTGTGGAGACGCTCATCAAGATTGGCTACGAAGGCCCCATCACTATCGAGAGAGAGAGCCCCGGCGAACAGCGATGGGTCGATATTCAGTATGGCGCTGATCTACTGAGAAAGGTCGTCACTCAGCTGGGTCAGGAGTGACGAGGGCGGCTCGATCAATCCCTGGAGTGGAACAATGTTATCTCGGTCGTCTTGCCAGCCTTGACCGTCGCCGCCACTGCATTGGGGTCATCTGTCGCCATAGGGTAATTGAAGTCTGTCGTGATTTTGTATTTGCCGGCCGGGACACTCTCAAATTTAAACGTTCCGTCCAGCCCGGCCTTGCCCCCACCACCCCATCGCGTGGTGCCGGGCTCAGCCTGGAAGGAAACATGGAGGTTGTCGTCGTCCGTGACAGGATTTCCGTTCTCGTCAACCACTGTCACTTCCAGCACCCCTCGGCCGACCATCACGATCAGGTTGCCCTGTGACGGTACGGGAAAATAACGACCGTAGGGATTGTGATAGAGCGAGGCTGAGGCCTTGCATCGAAGCTGAACCTTGCCCGCGGCCAGCGACTCTATTGAAAAGCCGCCGTCCTTACTTGTCAGCACCTCGATGTTTCTATCGTGCTTATACTCTTTGCCATCCCAGCCCACCGCCTGCCAAATCGAAAGCTTGGCCCCCTCAACCGGGATCCCGCGCCAGTCCACGACCTTTCCTGAGAGAGTTCCCTCCGGCACAAGTTGGATGTCGAATTCCTGCGGGTTTGTTTTCCGGCTCCAATATTCACCCACCCTTCGACTCGCATAACCACTTTTCCTGACCACAACTTCGTAGGTCGCTGCCGGTATCTCCTCGATCCGGAATCTCCCCTCGCTGTCGGTTTCTATGTTTATCGAATCGACCCACTGGTTCCACTTAATTTCCTTTCGCAGAAGGACCTGCGCTCCAGCAACCGGTTGCCCCGTCGTCTTCTCGGAAATCGTCCCCCATACCACTCCCACTTTGGGAGGCTCAGAAGATTCGGCCCCCGGCCGCTCATCCATGACAAAAACGTTTTCCGGGACGACGACATCCTCCCAATTGATCGGGCTATCGCCAAGATACAGATATATTGTGGGAGGTCGATGATACAGATATATTGGGCCAGGTGGATACTCCTTTAGGTCCTTCGTACACACGTAGAAATGCCAATTCGCTCCTTCCCAGGGGGAGCTTTCTTCCTTTTCTCCTTCGGCGGCGGCTGGTCTCTCCCTGAGAACAAGATCTAGCACAGGAGAGTCGATGGCGGAAAACAGTTTCAGCCCCTGATTGAAATCCTCTGTATCCGGACTTTCGTAGTAGAAACCGGACGGGCTGTGGCCCAACAAAGGCCCCTCCGTCCGGATGAAGCGGGAATGGAAATTGATTAATTCAATCGCTCCCTTCGGCCATCCTTCATCGGTCATCTGTGCCCTGGTAGTGCGGATGCTGACCAGGGCGGATGCGGCCGCCGGAAGCAGACAGATTACGGCGAAGGCCAGAAATGGTAGAGACCGTGGTTTCCTCATCGGGTCACCCTCCTTCGAGAAAGGCCGAATTCACGCGCAGAATTTCCGCTTAGGCTGCAATTGGCAGGAGGACGTCTCATACCCCTCCCTACTTATTAGACACCACAAGCGGGAAAATGTTCACTTTTTGTGCCGTATATTCCGGTGTGTGGGAGACTCGTGACCAGCGAAGATTTGCAGCTCCCTAGCGGTTTGCGCATCAGCGGCGAAGTCCGCTGGATGCGTTGGTTAGGTTTGCTGCTCGCTATCTCTGACCATTCTGCGATTCGATGTTTGGATCGTCCTTCTGAAGGATTCGCATTACGCGGTCCGAGATCTTTCGAAAATCTTCGTTGGGTTGAAGCCGCTCCAACGCGGATTTCCGAGCCTTTACTACGTATTCATTGTCACCATCCAACGATTTCTCCAGATGTTCACGCAAGGGCTCGGCATCTGGGCCAAGATCGCGAAGGAAACGTATCGCCCTATAACGCAAATACTTTTCGTAGATGGCCTCGGTGACATCTGCGAGGCGCTGCGCCGGATGCACAATATCGAGCCCTGGCGAGAATCGCAACTTTTCAAGCACCCCAAGATCGCTTATGTAAATAGTTAGACGTGGTCGAATTGGATGCAACGTCTCGTTTCCATCGCGTCCAGAGCCGGCGAAGCGATCCGGATGAATTAAGACGGCGTTGTAGCGAGCAGGCGGATTATCCAGCGCGGTCCCCTGCGACGTCTTGAACTCGTCGAGACTCGGCCAAATGAATACTTCGCGCTGTTCCATGTCAACCTTGGCATAAGCCGCCAGGAGCGCGTTTAATCCTTGCGCGCCACATCGATAGAAATAGATGCCACCACCCTGTCCCGAAATTGACCCCACGCGACAAGGAGATTGCAGCAGAGATGTCAAGCCCGTTGGTTCCGACCGCGCAACATCATTGAGTTGCGGACCACGCTTGGTCTGAACGACCGCCAAGGCATTGCTTGACAGCAACAGAAGCACCATGATTGCCAGCATCCGCCGCCTACAACTTCGTGTTTTCATTAATCGCATCTCGAATCCTAACATGTGTTTGCCTCCTTGATGACCGCCGAAGGCGGATTGATGCCTTTCCTAATTAGGGTATGACAGGTTTCCTGTTAAACGCCCTCATCCTCACTCATTCCAAGCCGGTCAATTGGACTTCGGACTCCCTTCCCCTCCCCGGGTCAGAACGTGGGTGTGAATCATGATAGTGCTTTGGCCATTATCGCGAGGAGACGTCATTCCCCTCCCTACTTATAAGACACCCCAGGCGGGAAAATGTTCACTTTTTGTGCCATATTTTCCGCCGGGTGGGAGACAGGGAAGTGCAGGACTGCCCGGAAAGGCTAATTCCTGCAAGGGGTTGTGGAGACGGGGGCTCTGTCTACCTTACACCTTCGCCATTTCCACCTGCGGGATCTTCTTCGCATCGGCCAGGAATTTCTCCAGACCGATATCCGTCAGCGGATGTTTGACAAGCTGCTTGATGACAGCAAAAGGAATGGTGCAGATATCCGCTCCTATTAGAGCGGCTTCAACAATGTGGATTGGATGGCGGATGCTCGCGACGATAATTTCCGACTTGATCTGGTAGTTATCGAAAATCTGCTTGATCGTCCGGACGCTGTCCATCCCGACATGGGATATGTCATCCAACCGGCCCACAAACGGGCTCACGTAGGAGGCCCCGGCCTTTGCGGCAAGGAGCGCCTGGGGCGGCGAGAAGGTCAGCGTCATGTTGATGCGAATCCCCTCGCCCGACAGGATCTTCGTCGCCTTCAGTCCCGATTCGAGCATGGGAATTTTCACGACCACATTCGGATGGATCGCCGCGTTTTCACGGCCTTCTTTAAGCATTCCTTCCACATCCGTGGCCACGACCTCTGCGCTGATCGGACCATCCACGATGCCGCAAATTTCCTCTATCACTTCTCGATAAGGCCGGCCCGTTTTGGCAACCAGCGACGGGTTCGTCGTCACCCCGTCGAGCACCCCCAACTCACCGGCCTGCCGAATTTCATCAACATCTGCTGTATCAATAAAAAACTTCATCGTTCTTTCCTCATATTATTTGTGTTCCTCAATCCCAGAGTCCTTGTCTTCCCCAATTCTAATGAGATTCGCCAATCACTTCAACTATTACGGAGGCGAAAGATCCAACATCCTCGATTGAAAAACCTCCATGGTAATGAACAACGCAGCCAGTTCCGCATACACATGAAAAACCCAAACCTTGGCTGTACGCAGAACGGTCTCGCGCAGGATAAACAGCAGCGCAACAAACGAGATGAGCCCCCCGACTATCGCGCCAAAAATCGTCCCGATCACCGGCAAGATCGTCAGCCCAAGGGTGGGAATCGCCGTAACCAGTGCGCAGGAGATCCCCGCCACGGCCCCGCGTCTAAAGCTCGCTCGGTCCACACCCACCAGGTGCACGCCTGCCCAGCAGCACAACACCGAGAGCACGCCCCCAATGAGCATCCACAGCCCGAAAAGACGGTATATCGCATTGTACGGGATCATATATCTCCGATCTCTTGTGCTCTCCTTTGTACAGGACTTGCCATCAGCCGACAGGAACGGTTCTTATCTTCATTCCCGGCGGAGGGGTAAACGTTAGCACGCTTTCGAGAATCGGCTCGTTGACCTTCACTTCCGTGTATGTCAGTGAGGTGGTTCCCCTTCCGTGCAATTTCACCTGCTCGATTTTCTTGATCATTCCATCCTTCATCCCAACCCAAAACCTGAAAGTCGGCTCCAATCCCGCCTTCGGGAGATCCTCTCGCTTTGAGGCGCTGATCACATACACCTTCTCTTTGCGGAGTTTTCCCTCTTTCTCAAGCTTGAATTCCACCCATTTGGATTCCTTCGCATAAAGTCTTGCGAAGAAGAAATCGTCCAGCCCTATTCTCGCGGCGCTCGGTATCACATCCATGTCGGGCCCCTCATCCGCACGAATCAATTTAAGGTCCTGCTTCCTCACTGATGACCTCGGCTTCCCGCCAGGGCCGACCCCGGGAACGCTGTTGAAAAACCAGATTGTCTTCCCATCGCTCATGGAAAGGGATCTGTACCCTCCGAGTTTGGTAATCACCCGGGCGCTTCTTGGTTTTTCAAACCAGATTTCTACCGTGCCTTTCTTCGTTGATCCCTTCGGCATGTAGGCCAGATCCTGTACGTAGGTCCCTTTCAGAATCAATGTTTTGACGCCTTTGTGCGAATCGGAAAGTTTCTGAAGGATCTTGTCCAGATCCGATTTCCCCTCCTCCTCGCCCCAACAGACCCGTCCCTGTGTCCAAATGAGGCACAATCCTAGAATCAATACTGCAAACCGAATGTGTCTCATATCCATGCCTCCTCAAGAAGAAGATCCGGATGACGTCCCCGATGCCCCCATGGGCTACTTGTCTATGATTTGCGCCCCTTCCGGTGGGGAATAAGAAAACTTCGCGTCGGCGACTGGAGCATTCAGCGAGATATCGGTGTACTCTATAGCGCTCCGGTCTCTCCCGAGCGTCTCTGTCGACTCAACTCTCCGGATGATCCCGTCCGAAGCGCCGACCCAAACCTTGAACCACGTCCCCAGCATTGCCACGACCGAATTGTCCTCCAGGTCCGGTTTCAACTTCGCCTCGATGACATACACTTCCACGCTTTCGCGAAGTTCTTTGCCAAGCAGAACGTAATCGTACGCCCCCTCGCCCAGCCGGAGCATCTCCGGGAAAAGAATGTAGTGCCAGGGGCCGACTTTTTCGCCCCCGCCCCCTTCCGGTCCGCTTGCTTTGGTCAGGTCCACCCGGATGACTTCCGTTGGCTCAAATGGAACATCCGGATCCGCGGGAAAACCGGACGCCAGCCACCATGTTTTGCCGTCACTGATAGAGAGCGCCGCGTATTTCCATGTCGGTCCGGAAATGTCTTGAACAACTCGGTGTTTGTCGGGCGCCTTGAACGCGATCTCGATTTCACCCTGCTGGACCTGTTCTTTGGCCACGGCGGTCAGCTTCCCCGTTGCGGTGAGGCTTTCCACCTTCTTTCCCGCCTCAAAAAGACGCTCGATGATTGCCCGCAAATCAGGCTCTTCCTCCTCCGCCCAAGCACAAACTGCCAGACCCAAGAAGAAGAGAATAAGGATTGCAGAACCGGCTCGGTTAATCTTCATGCCATTTCTCCTTGCTTCCCCACGAAGAACTCAAGCTTCTCCTCTAATTCCCCTGACTGCCTCCCCCGGATGGTGAACCTTCCGTCATGCCCTTCATCTCATCATTTCGGCCATATCGATCACCTGAACGCCGGGCGGGGGAGTATAGGAAAACCGCGACTCCTCAATGGTTGGGTTCAGTTCGATGTCCGCATAAACGATCGATATGTCCCCTCCCATTCCCTTTGCTCCCGACACGTCCATCTTCCGGGTAATTCCATCTTTGACCCCAATCCACACCTTCTTCGTGCTCCCTGCCAGCAGCTCGAGAGACGGATCGGGAAGGGGGTCCTTCGCCTTCCCGCTAATCACATAGACTTCCTCGCCCTCCAGCTGTTCTTTCCCTTCCACCGTAAAGTCAAAAGCCTTCGACTCTTCCTTGAACGTGTTGGCAAAGAGAAAATCGGCCTGACCTAACCCCCCCATCGCGCCGGGCATTCCCCCGGCCCCCTCTTCAGCCGCCGTAAGATCCATTTTCATCACCTGCAAACCCATGGGCGTCTGGGCCTCCACCCAAAGCAGTTTCCCGTCCATGATCGTGGTCGATGTAATCCCCATGAACTCATTGACCATCCTCATTTTGCCCGGCGCTTTGAACCAGATCTGCATTGTTCCCGTAAGGAGCGATCCTTGTGCCTCCATGCCCATGTTTGCCCTCATCTTGAGGCTTTTGACGTTCTTGCTCACCGTGGTGATATCCTTCATAACCTCTTCCAGGCTCAGTTGTTCCTTCTCCTCGGCCGCAAAGCCGGGGCTCCCCAAGACAAGCCCTGCCAGGAATATGGCGAGATATCTTTGTATACGCTTCATCTCTGGTTCCCTCTGATAACTGGATGGTTAAAAGGACTTCTGTCCTCCGATAGCTGCCATTTCGCAGAATTTCATGAGTTTCTGGCGGCCTATTGTACAGGATTAGGGGGATTTTTCGGGATTTTCCTTCCCAAAACACGCCCTCCGACATCCCGGCATGCGACGGATCCCTGACGCGAAGAGCCGATCGGGCGGGCCCCTAACTTCCAAAGGATATGCAACTTAAGGGGGTTATTGACCTCGGAAGGAACTGAGGAAAGGAGTGCTCATTTTGCCGGCTCGGCCTCTTCCTCCTGAGCCTGGTCGTTTGCTGGAAGAGAAGCCTCCGAGTCTTTTTCAGCAAACAGTGCCAAAGAAACGACCTTATCACCCGGCTTGAGGTTGATGACGCGGACCCCTTGGGTGTTCCGCCCGATGACCCGACTATCGGAGACGGCAGATCGGATAACCATTCCCTCTTGAGTAATCAGCACGATATCTTCAGATTCCTTCACGACCGTCATGCCGACCACTTCTCCGTTTCGTTCGGACGTCTTGATATTGATGATGCCCTTCCCTCCCCGCTTCTGGAGTCGGTACTCGCTGATGTGGCTCCTCTTTCCGTACCCGTTCTCCGTCACGGCAAGGACCATGTCTTCACCAGGCGCCGTCTCCACGCCTATGACCCGATCGTCCTTTTCCAGGGCAATTCCGATAACGCCGCGCGTTGTCCGCCCCATGGGCCGTACGTCCTTTTCAGAAAAACGAATCGACATCCCCTTCTGGGTTGCCAGGAGGATAGTATCGTCTCCGTCAGTCAGTCGCGCAGCGATCAGCCGATCCCCTTCATCGAGAACGATCGCCCGAATCCCCGTTTGACGCGGATTACTGAATGCGCTGAGCCCGGTTTTCTTAACGATCCCCCTCTCGGTCGCCATCAGGACAAACTGGTCCTCCCTGAATTCTCTTACAGGAAGAAACGCCGTGATCGCCTCGTCCTTCAGATTCAGGATGTTCACCACAGCTCGCCCCTTGGAAAGGCGGCCCGCACGGGGAATTCTATGGACCTTCAGCCAATACATTTGCCCCCGGTCCGTGAAAAACAAAATATGTTGATGGTTCGACGCAATGAAGAGATTTTCCACGAAATCCTCTTCCCGCGTCTCCATGCCGGAAACTCCCCGCCCACCCCGGTGCTGCTTCCGATAGGTGGTCACGGGCAGACGTTTGATGTAGCCGGTATGAGAAATAGTGATCGCCATATCTTCATCAGCGATAAAATCTTCGACCGCAAACTCTCCCTCGTCTTCAACGATCTCTGTCCGGCGATCGTCGGCATACTTCTCACGAACAGCGGTCAATTCTTCTTTTACTTTGGCGAGCAAGTTGTCCCGGCCGGAAAGCAGTTTCTCCAGCCTGGCAATTTCCTTCTTGAGTTCCCTTAATTCTCCCTCGACTTTTTCCCGCTCGAGTCCTGTCAACCGCTGCAGGCGCATCTCCAGGATCGCTTTTGCCTGGACCTCACTGAGTCCAAACCGATCCATCAAGCTGTCCTGGGCCTCTTTGGGGGTGCTGGACGCCCGAATGAGCTTCACCACCTCATCGATATTGTCCAGCGCAATGACCAGCCCTTCCAGCACATGCTCCCGATCCCGCGCCTTGCGAAGGTCAAACTCCGCTCGCCGTTGAACAATCACGACCCGGTGCTGGAGGAATTCCCACAACATATCCCGGAGCGTCAGCACTTTCGGCCGCTGCCCCACCAGGGCCAGGAGGATAACGCCGAACGTAGTCTGCAAATTCGAGTGGCTGTACAGTTGGTTCAATGTGACCTCGGGAACTTCTCCGCGCTTCAACTCGATCACAATCCGCATCCCATCCCGATCCGACTCGTCCCGGATGTCCGAAATGCCCTCCACTCTCTTGTCCCGTACCAGGTTCGCAATCGTTTCCAACAGGTCCCCCTTGTTCACCATGTAAGGGATTTCCGTAACGATGATTGCTTCTTTACCTCCGGTCTGCGCCTTTTCGATACTCGCCCGCGCCCTGACCGTCAGCTTTCCCCGACCCGTGCTGTACGCCTGCCGTATCCCTTCTCGGCCCATGATGATCCCGCCGGTAGGAAAATCCGGACCTTTGATAACCTCCATCAGATCCTCCAACGAGATGTCGGGCTGATCAATTATTTTGAAGAGCCCGTCGATTGTCTCGCCCATGTTGTGGGGAGGAATATTCGTCGCCATCCCAACGGCAATCCCCTGCGATCCGTTGATGAGCAGGTTCGGCGCCGCGCTGGGGAGAACCGTCGGCTCCCAGGCGTCATCGAGATAGTTCCGCATCATATCCACGGTCTCTTTCTCGATGTCTTCAAGCATGTCCAACCCCAACGGCGTCATTCGCACTTCGGTATAACGCATCTGCGCCGGCGGATCACCGTCGATGGACCCGAAATTTCCCTGCCCGTCCACCAGCATGTAGCGCAGACTGAAATCCTGAGCCATTCGAACAAGCGAGGGATAAATCACCTGCTCGCCGTGGGGGTGGAATTTCCCGGACGTCTCGCCGGCGACTCGCGCGGATTTCGTCTGGGGCCGTCCCGGTGTCAAGTTCAGCCCATGCATCGCGTACAGGATCCGACGATGCACAGGTTTCAGCCCGTCCCGCACGTCCGGCAGCGCACGCGCAACGATCACGCTCATGGCGTAATCCATGAACGAGCTTTTCATCTCGTCTTCGATACTTGTCGGGACGATCTTCCTGTCTTCTGCGTAAGCCGGCACTATTTTTTCCTCTTCTTCAGAAAATTACCTTATGTTTAGCCAATCATACTCGACCCCGAACATCGCTTGCGGTCGGGTAAGAAAGCAGATTAGGATTTACGCAACGGATCGACTTGACTTTAGGCCTTGCTCGGAAGTTTTCCAGGCTCAGATATCGAGGTTCTTCACCTCGAGGGCATGTTCTTCGATGAACTGGCGGCGGGGCAGGACAACGTCGCCCATCAGGAGGTCGAAAATCTGGTCCGCGGCCGCCGCATCTTCCATCGTGACCAACTTGATGGTGCGCTTTTCAGGATCCATCGTGGTTTCCCAAAGCTGATCCGGATTCATCTCTCCCAGCCCTTTGTAGCGCTGGACATGCACTCCCTTCCGGCCGGCTTCCCGGATATAGGCCACGGCTTCTTTGAAAGTCTCGACCTCGACTTCCTTCTGGTCTCCTTTGAAGATCGCATAGGGAGGAACCTCGTAGGAGTCCAGCTTCTTCTTCAGCTCCCCGAGCCGCCGGAACTCCGCCGACAGCGCAAACTCCGGGTCGACGTGCCGGGCAGAAGAAAGCTTTTCGGAATTTCCATTCTCGAACGGTATCTCCTGCTGGGCTGAGGTCTTCTCGACGAACACAACGTCTTCCCCAAAAATCTCATCGAACTCTTTCTTCGACAGACCCGTCAGTCTTTCCTGCTTCGACTTCGGCAGCTTGAGACACCGGTCTATCTCCTCAGATACAGGACCATAGGACCGCTCCTGCCATCGATAAAGCCTCCTGGCCTCCACGCCGAGCCTCAGCCGTTCCAGGAAAGTCTCCACATTGAATGGGGTATGCTTTTTCCCGTCTCCACCGACGACTCTGCGGTTGTCCAAGCCAAGCCTCAGGATATACTCCTCGAGCTGATCTTCCCGTTCGAGGTACTTCTCCTTCTTGCCCCGCCCCACTCGATAGAGCGGCGGCTGAGCAAGGAAAACATGCCCGTGTTCAATGAGCGGCCCCATCTGGCGAAACAAAAACGTGAGCAAGAGGGTCCGGATGTGCGACCCGTCCACATCGGCGTCCGTCATCAGAATCACCTTGTGATAGCGGACCTTGGAAACGTCAAAGTCATCCTTCCCCACGCCCGACCCAAGGGCTGTGACCATCGCCCGTATTTCATTGTTGTTCAAGAACTTGTCGGGACGCGACTTCTCAACGTTCAGAATTTTTCCCCTGATCGGAAGAATCGCCTGGAAGCGCCGATCCCGTCCCTGCTTTGCGCTGCCCCCCGCCGAATCCCCCTCAACGATGAAAAGCTCGCAGAATTGGGGATCCCTTTCGGAACAGTCGGCCAGTTTTCCCGGCAGGGACCCGCTTTCAAGAACACCCTTACGGCGCGTCAGGTCTCGCGCCTTCCGGGCCGCGTCACGAGCTCGCGCTGCCATCAGCGATTTTTCCACGACTTTTTTGGCCGCTGGAGGATTCTCCTCGAAAAACCTCGCCAAGCCCTCGTTGACGACCGACTCAACGATTCCTTTGATGTCGCTGTTCCCTAGCTTGGCTTTGGTCTGGCCCTCGAACTGCGGCTCGGGCACCTTAACCGAAATAACCGCCGTCAGGCCTTCTCGCGCATCCTCCCCCGAAATGCCCTCCTTATCCCCTTTGATCAGATTGTTTCGCCGACCATAATCATTCATGGTCCGAGTGAGGGCCGATCTGAATCCGCTCAGGTGGGTGCCTCCGGCGGTGGTATTAATGTTATTTGCAAAAGTGAAGGTGTTTTCGTTATAGCCATCGTTGTACTGCATGGCTACCTCGACCTGCACGCCGTCCCGTTCCTTCTCAATATAAATAACCTTATTGTGCAGTCGATTCTTGTTCTTGTTCAGGTGTTCCACAAAGGACGCGATTCCGCCCTTGTAATAGAAATTCTCTTCCCTTTCTTCCAGGGCGTTTGTAAAGGTGATCTTCAGGCCCTTATTCAGGAAGGCCAGCTGCCTGAGCATATTTGTCAGGGTGTCGGAATGGTATTCCGTGACTTCGAAGATCTCCGAATCTGGCAGGAAGGTGACCTTGGTGCCCTGTTTCCGCGTCTTTCCGATAACTTCCAGATCTTTTGCGGGCACGCCGCGCTCATACCGCTGGTGATATATCTTCTTGTCTGTCCAGATTTCGACCTCAAGCCATTCCGACAAGGCGTTTACAACGGACACTCCTACGCCGTGAAGGCCTCCGGAGACTCGATATGCCTTCTTGTCGAATTTTGCGCCGGCGTGCAGGGTTGTCATAACAATTTCCACGCCTGGGCGACCCTCCTTCTCATGGATGTCAACAGGAATGCCTCGCCCGTCATCGATAACCGTAATACTCCCATCCAAATTCACGGTCACCTCGATGTTATTACACTCCCCCGCAAGGGCCTCATCGACACTGTTGTCGACCACCTCATACACGAGATGATGGAGTCCATGCGCGTCGGTGCTCCCAATGTACATGGCAGGTCGTTTCCGAACAGCCGTAAGCCCTTCTAAAACCTGGATTTCAGAAGATGTATATGCGTGCCTCGCCACGAGCTTTTCCTTTCACTTCAAATGATCCACGAAATTCCGTCTTTTCGCCGTAAAATTCTATCAGCTTTGGACTTGCATTGTAAAGATAAATCTTTTATCAGGAGCGGATGTCAGGTGGGTTTTTTCCGGAGGACATACTATATGTTGTGGTGTCTCTCTCGTTCTCGAAGACTGGATTAACAACCCTTTAATTTCTTCTTTCCAACCTTAACATGGACGGTCTGGATCAGGTCTTCCCCTAGAGCCTCGTTAAGTTTTTCGCAGATTTCGTTGTTAAAAAACGCCAATTGGTGCCCGGCTGACGGGGTATCGACTTCGACCTCCAGACGCCCTCTCCCATATTTAACCGGTCGCCCCAAGGAGGTAATCTCTTCCTGCAGAACAGAATCCCAGTACTTCCAGATATATCCGGCTGTCAGCCGCTCGCCCAGACCGTCCTGTTCAAAAAGCCTTTCAATGATCGTTCCAATACGCTCGGGTTCCATCAGAATCTGCTCGGTAGAGACGATGCGGGCGGCCTCCCTATCGGAGGCGGATGGGCATGATGACGTACAAGAAGGAAAGTGGACTCTCTTTTTTTAAACTGATCGGTCTGAAAATTGCGGGATCTGTTGAGCCCTTCAGACTCCATTCGACTTCCTCGCAGTCAATCGCTTTCAAAACATCGAGGACATAGTCCGGGTTGAATCCAATCTCCACAACTTCCCCGGAGTAGTCCACTTCCATAGAATCATCCATGTTCCCTATTTCCGACGTTTCACACTCGACCTTTAACTGTCCGGTTTCGAGTGTAAATTTTACAAGATTATTTCTTAAACTTGTTACAATTGCTGCCCGTCTTGTCAGGTTCGTAAATTCACTCGATTTTAAAACCAACTTCTTTTCAAGACTCTTAGGAATCACCACGTCATAATTCGGGAACGTTCCTTCCACCAGTCGAGAAACCACATAAACATTCCCGAAAGCAAAGGCAACTAGATTTTCATTGTATCGAATCAAAACACTTTCCGAACCCTCGAGAAGCCTGGCAACCTCCCGCGCGGTTTTTTCCGGAACGATCAACCCAACGCTTTCTACCTCTCCCTCAAATTGACTCGTCTCTCCATATGCCAATCGCCGGCCGTCTGTTCCCACGATCTTCAGTTCCTTCGGCTGGATATCGAAGTAAAGACCGGAAAGAGCAAAGCGAGCTTCTTCCTTCGATACGGCAAAGGCTGTCCGGGAGACTAATTCCTTCAGATGATTCTGTTCTATTCGTATTTCTTTACCATCCTCCAATTGAGGAACTTCAGGAAACTCTTCCGGAGCCATACCCAACAAATTAAACCGGCTTTTCCCTCCTCGAATCCTGCAGGAGTAATTTTCACCAAGTTCCAACTCAACCGTTCCCTCTGGAAGTTCCTTAATAACCTCAAAGAACTTTTGCGCCGGAAGACATGCTTTCCCACGTTCACTTGCTTCAACGGCGAATCGGCATTCTATTCCAACACGAAGATCGGTAGCCGTCAGTTTGGCTTCTTCGGCAACTTCAAGGAGAACGTAAGATAACGCAGGAAGAGTGCTTCGTCCTGAGATAAAGTTTTGAACTGTTCCGATCGCCCGTATGAGTTCTCCTTGAGAAAATGTTGCCTTCAAAAGTGATTCGACTTGAACGTCGGTGCTCATTGCCTATTCCATCCCTTTTAGATCTACTATTAAAAGGATCTTTATAGTAGTAGTAGTCGTAGGCATGTGGATTCCGTGGAAAAGATCCCGCTGTCCAGAACAGCCGCGGAATCCTCCCATTGATAAAGTGGGTATTACGCGGACACGATTATACAATTTTACCCCCATTTTTACAATTAAGTTTCCCCTTGTGGAAAACCTTTTCTCTATCACCAAACCATCAACGAAATCTTACACCCGTCTTTCAATCTAATTTTTAACGTCCCGAGACAAGGAAGTCCCCGAGATTATTGGGATTAAAAAAGGTGGCCGGAATATACCGAGACCGGACGGTTTTCCACAGACGTAGGTCTGGACAGCCCAATAGAATCTTAACGGACCCATCGAGATCGCTGTGGATAAGTTGGCGAAAGTGATGACGCGGCGTAACCTCTTTCCACTCAACCACTTCCTCCTTCGCGAAGAAGAGGTTTCTTAGAGGTTTTCCACAAGTGATACACACTTTTCTTTACTCATTGTGAAGAGAAAAGGAGAGACTTTAGAATTTAGTTGTCTAAATATCAACGAGTTATCCACAGGCTATTCGGTCTGGAAGAGGCTGAAAAAAGAGGGCCCCCCGTTAGTAGAGTGCCGGTGTTTGCTGGCTTTCGGCAATGTCTGGTGCAGAGTTCCCTCGCCGAACGATCAGAAAGATTGAAAGCACGAAGGGAATAGGCAGTATATAGTTCACTGCGGAGCTTAGAATGCCGAGGGTAAGCGAAATGTGAGACGGAAGATTAAAGTAGTTTCCAACGAAATAGATTGAGTTGACCAGAACGAAGCTGGAGAGAAGCCAGAGAAGGAGTAGATTTAGGGCCGTGTACTTGTCCTTCAAGAACAGTCGGACACCTCTATGTAGTGCGTCCACAACGTCTACCTTCTCCAGGTAAATGGTATACGGAACATAGAGAATCACGGCGCCAACAAGAAAGAGAATGATCTCGCGAGTAAATGTCTCTCCGGTCGCGAAGCTGGACCCAGGAAGCAAAGCTGGAACCAAACGGATCACAATGCTCTTCAGAATGAGGAAGAGGAAGAAAAACAGAAACAACGGAAAGAAGGCTCTTGCTGCACGGCCCGACAGCTCGCGGCATGATGGCTTGTCGTAAGCGAGGCAGTAAGTAAAGGCCGCCCCCCACAATCCAAAATAGAGCGCCCCGAGCCCTGCAGGAATCAGAATGGTATTCAGGGCCAATGTTTGTATGGTGCGCCCCACGAAGTCCCAGCGCCAAGCGAACGAGAACCGTACGGCATAGAGAAGAAGAAGCTGGACCAATACCACGCCAAGCAAAGCGAGAGAAGGCTTGCTCCATTCGGCAAGCCACTTCTTTTTGAGGAGGACCCTTGCCACAGCCGACACAATTAGAGCAACGACGCAAACGCAGAATATCAGAATGGATCCGCTCCCATACGGAACGGACGGAGCACTAATCCATCCAATCAGGGAAGGAACGTCCGGATGTCTGAAGAGCGGTCCGGACGGATCGAACGGAGGATCGGCGGCAAGGTTGGCCTTGAGGCGAAGAGACTGAACAACCAAAACCGGCACACTGCAGAGAAACGGGACCCAGGCGAGCCACAGGTTGGATTTGAAGATCCGAAGCGCCTGGAGAAAAATCGGGAGAAAGGTCAGCTTCGGCTTGCTCGTGGTAGATTCAGCCTCCATGCTCGCTTCACTCACGGTCTAAAAGAGCCAAGTAGTAGGAACGGGCCTCATCCAAAATCGTTCGGCACTCCGCGCGCCGGGAATTCTTGGAAAACAGGTCGGGCTGTTCACACCAGCGGGACATGCGATCGAGATTCTTCAGGATTCGCGAGACGGACCGTCCCACGATCACCGGCTTCTTCTTTCGCAGGAGGTAAGTGGGCCCTGAATGGGCGAAAAAGAAAGGCGGGCAGTGAAGCCAGCCGGCAGCTGCACTATCGACACGACCCAGACAGCGAGCGGCGAGCCACTGGCTCCGGCGAACCTCGACGACAGTTTCCCATTGGATCTCTCGCTCGGTCGACCGGGGCTCGTAACTCTCTATCACCTTGCCGTTGGCAATCAACTCGACCAGGTCAAGCGGAACGGCGGAGCGGACCTCCACCCGCACAGGCAATTCGTCCGGGCCTGTTCCCATGAGAGGGATTGTGCTGCCCATTTCGCACTCATCGACGACCATCGTGATGACAGGACCATTCGTCACGAAACACCGGCCCGATTTTAGGCCGGCCATAAGACTCTCAAAGCCTGGGTCCTCGAGGGTCTTGATGTACACCCGGTTGTAGCCCACGGGACCGCAGTCATTAAGAGGGGAAGACGACCCGGCAGCGGGCGGAAGAATGAACCCACAGTTCAACAGACGATAGTACGAGTCAAAGATCCATCGCGCCTTGGCGAACGGCCCTTGATACTCCTCCTCGAATTGCCCGAGGAATTCGTAGAAGAAATCCTGGGAAATAGAGAAGTAGTTATCGGCAATGCAAACGAAATCGACCAGATTGCGCGACAAATCGATTGGAAGTTGATTATAAATCGGCCCCTGGTAACCGACAATCCCGCCACCGAAGCGCGCCGATTCGCAATACACGCTGTTCATGGGATATGCGGCATCGGTCTCGGGAATAGAGACAGGCTTGTCGAGGCCAAGGAAAAAGACGGGCTCTGAGATTCCCCAACGGCTTGATCGCTCTACTTCCTGGCCCAAGGTGTAGAAACTGCCTGGCCTCGCCGGAACCACTGTGCGCTCAAAGGGCTGGAGGGAAGAATGTTCGGTGGTGATGCGGCTCCAGATGACATGGGCCAGGGTCAAATCTTCGGCCGCCAGGTGCTCCTCGAGCCGGTCGGTGTGGTGGACATGAAAATCGGCGGCCTGCCACCCTTGTTCCCTGAGATGGGACCATCGGGACAACTCAACCTGGGCCGAGGCGCCTTTCTCCGGGACCTTGATCCTCTGTAGAACAGGGGTGTATTCAGTCCCGCGGGCCGCCCGCAGCGAAACCTCCCCCTCAGGGACCTCGATCTCGAAATTCCCATCCGTATTAAAGTACGCGTCCGAGCCGGCGCAAAATTGCGGGCAACCGTCGGGAGAATATACCTCTCCGCGGCCGTCGGACACCTGGACCCGGCACGGCACCGGGCCATCTTTCGAAGATTCCGTTATGGTAACGCCTAATCTGGGCATCTACGCCTCCAGAACAGCGGTCGTTGTCATCCAGGAAACGGCATGACAATAGCTCTGCCGATCCGAATTGTCAACGAACCGAGCGCGCATTTTGTCTTATTGACCTCTGCAGAGAAAATGGAACATTTCTGGTCGGCTCGGCAGGAGCCTCGCCCTCCCTCGATCCCTTGTTCGATAGGGCATGGGAGGGCGAAGCTCCTGCTGAGCCGACGGGCTTTTCCGGCCCATTTGAGCCGCCTACAGCCGGCATGGTCGCGCGCATGAACTGGATTTGGTAAGATGTATCGGAATTTGTTGGCAGAGATAGGAGGATTTGGGCGTGAGCCGAAGTGTACATACAGCCACGACAACAATCTTGGCCGTCGTAATCATCTTACTGGCCGGAGCAACGACCTTGCTTGGTTTCTTCTGGAATGAGTCAAGGACGGAACTGGCGACCCTGCAAGAGCAGGAGGGGAGTCAAGAAGCGGAAATCCAGAGACTCAAGGACGCTCTGGCTGCGTATCAAACGACCGTCGAAGAACAG
>SDBV01000194.1_pt1 | contig 80449 bp, 56 predicted proteins | sample 2277081 | NCBI WGS metagenome assembly SDBV01 (sample SAMN10402039, study PRJNA504765) | marine sediment metagenome | isolation source: marine sediment core GS10_PC15, 223 cmbsf | place: Arctic Ocean: Southern Knipovich Ridge | collected 2010
GAGCCATTATGCATCATACGTTTGAAAGATATGAGTTGATGCGTGGTGCGATACCTCAGCGCAAGGCCGGTGTTATGATAGCGACCACTACCGGAATAGTGACTGCTTATGCACTCGATGCCCTGTATGATCGAGGTGTTTTCTTTGTTGAACCGGGCGAACAGGTTTACGAAGGACAGGTTGTAGGAGAACACTGCAAGGAAAAAGATATAACAGTAAACGTGGTTAGAGGCAAGCAGCTCACGAACGTTCGGGCATCCGGCAAAGATGATTCATCTAAGGTCAGACCCGCCAGGAAGATGAGTCTTGAGGCAACGATGGAATACATTCAAGCCGACGAACTTGTTGAGATTTGCCCTGGTTCAATTAGGATCCGTAAAAGACTGTTAAAAGAAACCGATAGAAAGCGTCAAAAACGCAAAACCGCTCAATGATACGTGCCAAGGAGAGTTTGAGAAATGCTATATCGTGACTTTGGCAAGACGGGCATGAAGGTATCGGCGATAGGAATGGGCTGCTGGAATATCGGCGACCAGTGGGGCCAGATGGATGATGCGACGGCGTGGTCGGTTATTCGGGCAGCGTTCGATAATGGCATAAATCTGTATGACGTTGCGGAGTCGTATGGTGTGCCGAATGGGCAGTGTGAAGAGCGGCTTGGCGCTGGTCTGGCGGGTATTCGGCATCGGGTCCATGTCGTGACCAAGATCGGGTTCTGGGGGAATCGGACGGGGCAGAAGGTGCATAAGACGACGGTTGATATAATTCGTTTGTGCTGCCATGCGTGCCTGCATCGGCTGAGGACGGACTGGGTTGATGTGCTGATGTGTCATTTTAGTGACGTCGAAAATCCAGAGGTGTGGCTGGAGGCGTTTGAAGTTTTGAAAAAGCAGGGGAAAATTCGGGCAGGCGGCATATCGACTGATAGTCTGGAAGTGGTAAAGAAAATGAATATTAACGGCACGTGTGATGTTGTCGAGTTTGATTATTCGCTGCTGAACCGAGAGTCGGAAGAGAAGCTTCTGGGGTACTGTAAGGAAAATGGTATAGCGGTATTGGCTCGTGGGCCGTTAGCGAAGGGGCTTTTGAGCGGGAAGTACTCAGCTAAAACGAAATTTACCGACTCGGTGCGCAGCGGTTGGCATAGTGATGATAAAGCACAGGCGCAAATGGAAGCACAGATAGCGGAGGTGGAGAAGTTTAAAAAAGCGTTACCGCCTGATGGGCAAATTCTGGAGGCAGCTTTGCGTTATGTGATTTCGCATCCTGCTGAACCGGTTGCTATTGCCGGTGCTCGGTCGCCTGAGCAAGCTAAGACGAATGCTTCGGCTGGTGAGAAATTATTGACAGATAATGAACGAAAAAAACTTTTGGCGGTTTTTGATTAAAATCATATTGATCCGATTTCTATTTTTCGACGATAGCGGCCTTTGTCTTCTCGGCATCGACAAAATCGTCGATGGCCTTTTGTTGTAACGGTTCCATGAGTTTTTGCATGATGGTTTCCCGAACCTCTTCGAAAGGTCGAGGAGCGAAAGGTTTTTTGTCGGTAATCTTGGCAATGTGATAGCCAAATTCAGTTTGAAATACATCACTGACTTGACCAATATCCATCGCAAAAACAACGTCTTCAAATTTCTGGACCATCTGTCCGCGTGTAAAAAAATTGAGATCGCCACCATTTTCAGGACAGTCAGAGTGCTTTTCAGCGATCTCGGCAAAGTCGGCATCATCGTTTCGCAGTTGATCCACAATTTGCTGCATTTGATTACGAAGCGATTCGGAATCCGAATCCGACTCAATGTGCTTAACAATGTGTGAGGCCCTGATCATCTCAGGCGTGGTAAACTCGGAAATATTTTTTTTATAGTACTTCTGAATTTCCTGCTCGGATGGCGGGGATACCTTACTTGCAATTTCGTGAATCAGCCGGTCAATTCGAATACGCTGGGCCAGGTCTTTCTTTATCTGCCCTTCTTTATTTTCAGTTACTTTCAAATGTTCATATAACTGCTTTTTTGAGCCGAATTGAGCAATCAGCTTTTGATACGCTTGTTCGACAATATCAGGTGTAATCTCTTCTGTGTCACGATAGGCGGCCTGTCGCAAAAGAACTCCCTCAATAATGTTTTCACGTGACCACTCGTGCAACTGCTTCTGTTTTTCGGCGTCAGTTAAGTCTTCAGCAAGCTTTTCATATCTAGGGCGGAGTCGTTCAACTTCAGCCTGTATTTCATCCTTTTTGATTTTTTCACCATTAATATAAAGTGCCATAATATTCCCCTGTTTACCTTTTTTACATTTATCGGCTTAGTAGACACCTTCTTAGCGGACGAATCACTTAAGCCAGCTTGAGCCGTAACTTATATCGACCTTTAGAGGCACATCAAAACATAAGGCGCCGATCATTTCATCTGAAATCCATTTTGAGTATTTTTTGACATCGGCGGTTGGCAGTTCGAAGACAAGTTCGTCGTGGATTTGCAGAATCATTTTGACGGGGAGGCAGTCCTGTTCGATTTTCCGCTGGATGTTTATCATTGCAACTTTTATCAAATCGGCGGCGGAGCCCTTGTTGATGGTGTTGATGGTTAGGCGTTTTGCCTGTGAATTTTTATTTTTGTTTTTGCTGTCAAGGCCGGTGATAGGTCTTCTTCGATGAAGGATTGTTTCGGCGTAGCCTGTTCTGCCTGCGAGAGCAACGGCCTGGTCCATGAACTGGCGAATCGATTTGTAGCGTGCGAAGTAGTCATCGATGAATTTTTTAGCATCGGTTTGGCTTATTCCGATTGAGCGTGACAGGCCGAATGGGCCCTGGCCATAGATTATGCCGAAGTTGACGGCTTTGCATCGCGAACGCATTTCGTCGGTTACATCTTCGAGGGGGACGTTGAAAATCTGCGAGGCAACGAAGCGATGGATATCCTGGTCGGCGGCAAAGGCTTCGATTAAAGTTTTGTCTTTTGAGAAGTGGGCAAGAAGCCGCAATTCTATCTGTGAATAGTCGGCGCTGAGGATGCAGTCGTTTTTGGATCGCGGGACGAATGCTGAGCGTATTTTTCTGCCCAGTTCGGTGCGAATGGGGATGTTCTGGAGGTTCGGATTACTTGAACTGAGTCTGCCGGTGGCGGTGATCGTTTGGTTGAATGAAGCGTGGACCCTATCGGTTCGGGAATTTATTAAAGTGCCGAGTTTGTCGATATAGGTGTTTCTAAGTTTACTTATCTGGCGGTACTGTTGGATGAGTTCGATAATCGGATGGGCGTCGGCGAGCTGCTCGAGTACGGCGGCGTCAGTGCTTCGGCCAGTCTTGCCGATGCGAACGGGGGCGAGATTCAGTCTGTCGAAAAGTATTTCGGCGAGCTGCTTGGGCGATTCGATATTGAAGACTGAGCCTGCGTGTTTGTGAATTTTCAAGGCAAGGTCTTCTGCGGTTTCGGAAAGTTCGACGGACATTTTCCTTAAAAGCGAGACGTCGAGTGAGACTCCATTGAATTCCATTTTTGCAAGTACATCGACGAGTGGCATTTCAAGAGTTTCGAAAAGTTTTTGCAATTCGGGTTGATGTTCGAGACGCTTGCTTAGGTATTCGTAAAGCTGAAAAGTGATGTCGGCATCTTCGGCGGCATATTCACAGGCTGGTGCGGTGTCGACGAGGTCGAAAGTTAGTTGATTTTTGCCTTTGCCGATGAGGCTGCTGATTGGGATGCATTCGTAATTGAGGAAGTCGAGTGCCATGTTGTCCATTGAATGGCTGCGACGTTCGGCGTCGAGGCAGTAAGAAGCGACCATGGTGTCAAAATAAACTCCTTGTACGGGCATTTGGGCATTTTGCATGATCAGGAGGTCGTACTTTATGTTCTGGCCGATTTTTTTGATTTTTTCATCCGCCATAATGGGTGCAAGTTTGGGGCGGAGTGTTTTTAAATCGAGATGCTTCTGGCCAAGCGGTGCTTTTACGGGAAGATAATAGGCGGAGTGCTGTTTCCAGCAAAAACTCATTGCGACAAGCTCAGCATTCATGGCGTTAATAGAAGTTGTTTCGGTATCGAATGCGAAAAGGTTTTGTTTTTTTAGCTCGGTAAAAAATTTATCGAATTTTTCGGGAGTATCTATCAGTTGATAATCGTGCGTGATGGTTTTGGCTGAGTCGAAGCTGCCTAATTGTAGTTCGGTTTTTGGTTTGGCAGTTTTTTTTGTTTCGGCTGGGGTTGGGGCATCTGCGGGTGCAAGGCCAAGTTGGGTAAGCAGTCGAGAAAAACCCAGTTCGGTAAAAATTTCGCCAAGTTTTTGTTTGTCGAATTCTTTCAGGGCGAATTTTTCGTAGTCGATATCGATCGGGACGTTGCGGTTTATTGTTACAAGTCTTTTGCTTAAGAAGGCATCGTTTTTGAATTTTCGCAGGTTGTCGCCGCGTTTTCCTTTTACATCATCGACGTTTTTGAAAACTTCTTCGAGGGAATGATATTTTTGTATTAGACCCAGCGCGGTCTTTGGGCCGACGTCTGGAATGCCGGGGACATTGTCAGCTTTGTCGCCCTGGAGTGCGAGGACGTCAACGAACTGTTCAGGAGTCATATTTAATTCCGCAGCCATTTCGGCAAGGCCAAAGGCAGTGTCGGTTTTGACATCGAAAGTTTTTACGTGTTTATTGAGCAACTGGAGCATGTCTTTATCTTTGGAGCAGATTAAGACGTCGATTCCGGAAGCGGATGCTTTTTCGGCGAGTGTTCCGATGACGTCGTCGGCTTCGAAGCCATCGACGCGAAACATGGGGATATTCATAGCTTCGAGTATATGTTCGATCCGGTCGATCTGGGCTGGCATATCGTCAGGCATCGGCGGGCGATGGGCTTTGTATTCGGGGTAGATATCTCTTCGAAAGCTGGGTGCCTTGGGGTCCATGGCGACGACGAGCATATCGGGTGCGTTGCGATTGATAAGGCCTAAAAGAGTTGTCGTGAAGATGTATGTTGCTTTTGTCGGTTCGCCTGCTGGGCTTGTGAACTTTTGACGCACGGGCGCGTAAAAGGCGGCGTAAATGTGCGCGTGACCATCAATGATGTAAAGTTTCTTTGCTCTGTTTGCCATAAGAATCAATATAGTAGGCAGTGGCTTGTGATGTCAAGGCAATAAAGTGTCGATGGTCTGGAGAGACTATTTGTTCTTGAGTTTTTGGAGAGTAGCATCTCTTGCTTTGCGAGCTTCGGCGAGGTCAGGTCTGATTCGCAGGGTGTGGTTATAGTGTTCAAGTGCCTGGGTTAGATTACCCTTTTTTGCAAAGGTATCGGCTAAGTTGTAGTGTGATAAGTCATCGTCTGGATTGATCTTTACCGCCATTTGCCATTGATGAATAGCCTGGTCGGTTTGGCCGAGTTCTGAAAATATCACACCGAGATTGTTGTGCGCTTTAAACTGGGTGGGGTCAAGACGGAGCGTCTGATTGAAGGAATTGATCGCATCATCGATTCTGCCCTTTTCATATAGCGCAGTTGCAAGGTTATAATGGGCGTCGGCAAAGTTGGGGGCGATTTGGAGTGCTTTTTGGCTGGACTGGATTGCTTTGTCGAACTGTTTGAGGCGGATAAACGCCGCAGCCAGGCTATTATATGCTTTGACGTAGTTTGGGTTGATTCGAATGGCATGGTTGAAATGCACAATCGCATCTTTAGTTCTTCCGATTTCAAACAAATCAAGTCCAAGGCCATAATGGGCATTTAGATAGTCTGGGTAAATTCTGATGGCTTCGTAGTTATGGGGAATAGCCTGTTCGATTTTGCCTTGTATACGAAGAGAATGCGCAAGCATAGAATGAGCGATGTGATTGTTTTCGGTTACTTTAAGAGCGTGGCTGAAGAGATTGTAGCTGTTGCGCCAATGGCGCAACTGAAGAAGTGTAGTTATCGACAAAAGTACAAGAACAATAATCGCCGATCTGGTAAGTACGGTTTTTCGATTCTGCCATTTTTCAAGTATATTCGGCGTGGCCCATGCAATGATGATAAACAGTCCTGTCATTGGTATGTAAGTGTAACGGTCTGCAAATGCCTGTGAGCCGACCTGTATCAGGCCGATAACGGGTACAAGTGTTCCCAAGAACCACAACCAGCCTATAAGCAGATATGGATGTGTGCGCATTCTGCGCACTATATGAAGGGTTATGCCTACTAATATTAAGGTCGCGGCGACGGTATGCCAGAGGGATAGTCTTTCGTTAGAAAGGGTATAGATGACTGCCAGTCTGGTAGGCCAAAGCATTTTTAAAATGTATGTCATGTAAGAGGCAGGGATGTTAAAAAGACGTGCAGTTATTGATACCTGATTAATTTTGGCGACCGCCCCTCCGGCTTGCTGGACGACGAAAGTTATGAGGCATGAAATTATTGTAAGAGCAAAGAAGGGGATTTTTTCCCAAATCAAGCGGCGCAAAATTTTCCATTGCAAGTTTTTATTTTCAGATTTTTCAACTGATGCAAATTGGATTCTACGAAGCGGCCAGTAGTCTAAGAGTAATAATACAAACGGCATGGTTACGAGCATTGGTTTTGCCATAAGTCCGAGTGCGAATGCCAAAAGCGTGAGGAGATATCGGCCTGTGCACGGACGTTTTACATATCGCAGGTATGCTGCCATTGTTAGAAGCCAGAAAAACATACTTAGAACGTCTTTGCGTTCTGATATCCAGGCGACGGACTCGACATGAAGCGGATGAAGTGCAAAGGCGGCAGCGACGAACGCGCTTTGCCAGAGCGTGCTGGTCATTCGCTTTAGGACGGCAAAAAGTAAAAGGGTGTTTGCCAGGTGGAGTAATAGACTTGTGAGGTGATGCCATCGGGGATTGAGGCCGAACAGCTGGCAGTCGGTCATGTGTGACAGCCAGGTTAAAGGATGCCAATTGCTGAAATAGCCGGTGGTGAATGCCCAGACGATGCTGTCGCGTGTCAGGCCTTGGGTGACATTAGTATTATGGGTGATATAATACGGGTCGTCGTAAATTACAAAGTCGTGGTTGAGTACCTGCCAGAAAACCACGATAGTGGCAAAAGCCAAAGCGAGGTAAATATAAAAAGACAAATGTCGATCTGAGGGTTTATCCATTCGCAATAATATAGAGGGCTTAGTGTGGTGGTGTCAAGTGAATCTGGTCTGATGTTGATAAAGATGCAAGGTTGACATTCGGGGTTATGGGGCTTATTATCAGCCATTTATGTAAGCTTATTTCCATCAAGGGATTTGTGAAATGCCGGAAGAAACGAAGAAAAATTATCGCGATACGCTGAATCTGCCTAAGACGAGCTTTTCGATGAAGGCTAATCTTGTTCAGCGTGAGCCTGTTCAGCGAAAGGCGTGGGCCAAGGGCAATATTTATGAACAAATTCTTAAGGCAAGGGAAGGCGAACCTTTATATATATTGCACGATGGGCCACCTTATGCGAATGGCGATATTCATATGGGCCATGTTATCAACAAGGTTCTTAAGGATATTGTAGTAAAATATAAAACGATGGCTGGGTTTTGCGCTCCTTATGTTCCGGGGTGGGACTGTCACGGGCTGCCGATCGAGGTGAAGGTGACGGGCGAGCTTGGCGATAAGGTGCGTGAGATGAGCAAGCTTGAGGTTCGCAGGCTGTGCAAAAAATACGCAAGCAAATATGTAAAAATCCAAAGCAAACAGTTTCAGCAATTGGGAATATTCGGTGATTTTGATAATCCATATCTGACGCTAAAGCCACAATACGAGGCGGGGATTCTGGAGGTTTTTGCAGAGCTGGTTGGCAATGGTCTGGTCTACAGGCAGTTGAAACCCATTCACTGGTCGGTTGGATGTGAGACGGCATTGGCTGATGCGGAACTGGAATATCATGATATTACTTCGTCAAGTATTCATGTGAATTTTCCTGTAGCTGGGGCGAGCGTTGATAAGCTGGTCGAACTTGGGCTGGTTGAAAAGAGTCAGGCTGATGGCGCAAAGGTTTGTTTTATGATATGGACTACGACGCCCTGGACGCTGGCAGCGAACCTTGCGGTGGCAGTGAATCCTGCGCTTGATTATAAAGCGGTCAGCTATGAAAAGTCGGGGCAAAAGTTTGTGTCGATAGTTGCAGTCGAACGGCTGGAGGCGGTTACGGCGGCAGGTTTGGATGGGCAGCAATATACCATCAGCGAAACCGCGGTTAAAGGCAGTGAGTTGGAAGGGCTGCGATATGCGCATCCATTTGTAGAGAAGAATCCAACGGATAAAGATGCTTATATGGTTATCGGGGCACGTTTTGTAACTACTGATGATGGGACGGGGCTGGTGCATATTGCGCCTGGGCATGGCGTGGAGGATTACGTGGCTGGGCAGCAATACGATTTGGCGATTTATTCGCCGGTGGGTGATAACGGCCGATATGACCAGAGTGTGCCGGATTGGCTTAGGGGGCAAAGCGTGCTCGAAGTTGATTCGGTGGTCAATGAGTATTTGGAAAAAACGGGGCTGCTTTTTGCGGAAGGTGAAATTGTTCATAGTTATCCGCATTGCTGGCGGAGTAAGACGCCGGTGATATTCCGCGCGACCGAGCAGTGGTTCGTCAGTGTCGATAAAGATTTGCCGGACTTGGGAAAGAGCCTGCGTAATCTTGCGCTGGAAAGTGCTGAGCGGGTAGAGTGGATTCCGGCGTGGGGACAGAAGCGTATAGCTGGTATGCTGGAATCTCGGCCTGACTGGTGTATCAGCAGGCAGCGAAGTTGGGGACTGCCGATACCGGCGTTTTATAATTCTAAGGGCAAGAGGCTGTTGACAAAAGAATCTGTGCTGGCGGCTGCCAAACATATCGGCGAAAAGGGTTCGGATAGCTGGTTTACCGATTCGCCGAAGGAGATTTTGGGTGAGGATTTTACGCTGCCGGATGGATTCGGTTTTGATGACCTTGAAAAAGAGGAAAATATTTTTGACGTCTGGTTCGAATCTGGTTGCAGTTGGCATAGCGTGGCGAAAAAAGCAGGCTGGCCCGTGCCGGTAGATTTGTATCTTGAAGGTTCCGACCAGCATCGAGGATGGTTTCAGTTGTCGCTGTTGCCGGCGCTGGGGGCGACGGGGAAAGAGCCTTTTAAGGCGGTGTTGACGCACGGATTTACCGTTGATGAAAAAGGGATGAAGCAGTCGAAATCGCTTGGCAATTATGTTAATGCTCAGGATGAAATCACTAAGTATGGGTCGGATATTTTGAGGCTGTGGGTTGCTTCGGTGAATTATCAGGAAGATATGCGGTGCAGCGATACGCTAATCGGCAGACTGCAGGATGCGTATCGGAAGATCAGGAATACGCTCAGGTATCTGTTGGGTAATGTTAATGATTTTGACCCTAATAGTGATTCGGTGGCTTATGAAGATATGAATCAAATTGATCAGTGGGCAATGGAGCAGTTGCAGAAGCTTATCGCGGGGGTGACTGAGGCTTATGAAAAATTCGCATTTCACCGTGTGTTTTCGCTGATATATAATTTCTGCACGGTCGAGATGAGCAATATTTATATGGATGTGCTGAAGGACCGGATGTATTGCGAAAAGTCTGATAGTTCGTTGCGGCGGAGCAGTCAGACGGCGATGTATAGAATTGCAGATGCTATGGTTAGGCTGCTTGGGCCGGTGCTGGTTCATACGGCAGAGGAGGCGTGGGCGGCGATGGAATTTAAGTCTGAAGCGGTTGAAAGTGTGCATCTGGCTTCGATGCCGAAAGTTGATGAGAGAATTGACTTTGAATCCAGCGAGGCCAAGTGGCAAAAAATCATGAAGCTTCGGGATGAGGTGCTGAGAGTTCTTGAAGGTTTGAGGCAGGAGCAGAAAATCGCAAGCAATCAGGAGGCGGCGGTTACGATCAGAACCACTGATGACGATTTGGTTTCGTTGATAAAGGATCAAATTACGGAAAAGGAATTTGCTTCTCTTTGTATTGTTAGCGAAGTGAAACTTGAAAAAGGCTCAGCTGAGGAAAAGATCATAGCGAAGAAGAGCAGTTATCAGAAGTGCGCTCGCTGCTGGAACTACTGGGAAAGTGTTGGGGCTGAAAGCGGGCATGCCGACCTTTGCAAAAGATGTATTGAGACGATTTCCGGCTAGGAAATATTATTGATACTTCTGGAAGCGTCTGTGTGGGTTGTTGGTGCGATAGTGTTTTATGATTGTGTAAGTTGCGAAGTAGGCTGAGGCAGCGACGGCAGAGCCAATAATAAAAGTTCCAATTAAGAGTTCTGCTCCGATTTTTGTAAACATAGTGCCGAGTTGCTGCCAGAATTGCGGCTGATAGAAGGCAGATAGAATATTGCCCACCGAACTGAAGTTTTCAAAAAACTCTTTGACCTGGGCCTGTGAAAGGTTTGGCTCAGAACGTGCTATGTCGAGAATATATTTGCCGAGCAGGTAACTGGGATAGTAAATAAATATCAGCGTGAAGGGGTTGTTTACCCAGACAAACGTAAAGGCGACAAATTTGTTTGCCCTTAAGAGAATTGCAAGCAGAGCAAGTATGAACAGGTGGAGTCCATAAAACGGTGTCCAGGCGACAAACAGGCCGAGTGCAACACCGAGGGCTATTCGATGGGCGGAATCCTGGATGTGAAGCAGACGAAATTCTATGAAACGGATGATTGATCTTAGGATTGTTTTTTTGTTGTTTTTTTTGGCCATGCTGTTCGATTCGATTCGATTCAAGTTTTTAACTGACGGCAGAGGTTTTCGTAAACGAGGTCTACGCTGACAACTTCTATTCTATGGTCGGTGAGCCAGCTTTCAACATTAGTGCCTCTTTTTTCTGGTTCGATGGCAGCAAAGGCATTTTCTTTTTTATACGGTGCCACCCTGCCTGGATTTGTAGGGCCGAAAATCATAACCAGAGGAACGCCCAGTGCAGCAGCGATGTGGCCTGGGCCGGTGTCGTTGCTGATGACAAGGGCAGCCTTACTTAACAAAGCTATCAGTTGTGTAATATTTGTTTGGCTGGTGAAATCCGCAACGTCGGTTTTGGCAAGTGATTTTAATTTCTGTGTGATTGTTTTTTCCTTGTCTGTGCCGACAGCTATGATGGACGAGGCGTGGCTTGCGGAAATCTTATCTGCAAGTGCTGCAAAATATTCAACCGGCCAGCGTTTCACATCATGGGCGGCGCCGGTTACAAAGACGACATAATTGTCGCGATTAATTTTGTTTTTGGTAAGCGTATCGTCAAGCCAGTTGGCAGACTCCGGGGCTGGGGTTAGTTTGAATTCGACATCGGTATCTGATGCGCCAGCGGCGCGAGCGATTTTCAGGTAGTAATCGACGAGGTGTGCGGAGTTTGGGTCGGTTGAGACTTTTATATTGTAAAAGATGGGGGCAAATTCCGCAGCGGTTGCCATGCCAAAGCGTTTTTTACATCCTGCAAGGAAGGGCAAAACCGCGGTTCTGAAAAGACCTTGCAAATCAAGAACGGCGTCAAAGTTTCCGCTTCGAAGTTTACGGATTAGTGAAACCAATGCGGCAAAACGCTTCGGAGAGCACCACCATTTGCCCAGAAATTTTCTATCAAAAATAATGATTTCGTCGAGGTCGGGGTGGTTTTCGAGTAGCGGTGCGAATTCCGGCCTAACCAGCCAGCTTATCCTGATATTTGGGCAGCCTTTGCGCAGGGCTGAGAGGACGGGCAATGCAAGGACGATATCGCCCAATGCGCTTGGTTTTATTATCAAAATATTTTTTTGTTTATCCGGCATAATCAATTGGTACGAGAAAGTTTTTTTGCTTTTGACAGGTATTTTATCCGGGCCTGGCGTGCAAACTTTCTGTAAAGGCTTCGCTGCTTCAAAGTTTTAACGCCTGTGAGCTTACAGTAAATCAGGAAAGTACGCAAGTAGTCGGTGCGTGTGATTTGTTTGAATGAAATCAGCGAGGCGGCAAGTTGCCATAAGCATCGGAATCTTTGTTTTCTGCAATTCAAAAAATACGGTTTAATGCCATCCATATCCACGAGCATGAGTTTGTATTGGTTGGAAGTATTTCGGCAGACGATAAAATTACTGGCCTTTGCATCGCGGTGCCACAGGCCCAACTTGTGCAAAAAGGCAAAAGCCTCAGCGATCTGGATTGATAGTTGTTTTTTGGCATTGAATTTTTCAACTTTTATTTCGGGCAGTTTTTCTACAATAAAAGTATAGAGGTCAATTCCGTGTTCGAGGTATTCTGTGATGTAAATATGTTTTCTTGTCGAGAATAATTTTTTCTGCTGCAAAGCAGCAAGAGGCCTTGCAGTAAGTATGTTATTTTCTAACAGTTTCAAAGCAGTGTTGAAGTTTCTGATGGCTCTTGCTGTTCTAAAGGAGCGGAAGAACGATTGGGTTCCAGGTTGTGTAAGCTGGTGCTTAATTACAACTTTCAAATTGGTGTTGCCTATCTTGATAGTTTTGACAGCTACGTGATTATTGTCTTCAGTTTTGAGGATTTTTTCATAATCAGTCAGTAGTGAATTTGGGTTGGCGAGTGCTGATTTCCAATCGTCTGTAAAAAAAGCACTCTGGGTGTCTGAAAGCAGAACCTTGGCGATAAAGCCGTCTGCGAGTTTAAACGCATCGGTTTTGATATTTGAGTTTGAACTCTTAGCATTATTTGATTCGTCTGGAACCATTGCGGAGCATTTTACGGAATGTATATGAGTTAATCAATCGATTTCGGCTTTTCTTTATTGCTGATGGTGTGTAAAATGCGGGCTGAATGTCAGAAAAAGGCAAATATATTTATGACTGGCCGAGGCCGATGGTTACAGTGGACGCAATAGTCTTTGCATTTATGCGAGGCAAAGCAAAGGTGTTGCTAATCAAGCGAAGCAATGAACCCTTCCAGGGAGAGTGGGCATTACCAGGTGGGTTTGTGGACATGGAAGAGGATTTGCCCGACGCGGTCCAAAGAGAACTGCAAGAGGAGACGGGATTGACAGGAGTTGAGCTTGAGCAGATGTATACTTTCGGCAATTGTGGAAGGGATCCGAGGGGCAGATGTGTGACGATAGCGTTTTGGGGGATTTGCACCAGAGACTGGCAAAAGATAAAGGCTGGTGATGATGCGAAAGAAGCAAAATGGTTCGATATAGATGACTTGCCGAAGATGGGTTTTGACCACAATGACGTTATTAAACTGGCAGTAAAAAAGCTGAAGGCGAAAAAGATTTATCGAAGTAAGACAAACCGCGGCAATTAGAGATTTAGTCTGATTCTTTTTTAATCTGCCTATTTAAAAGCCTCAATTGAACATCGATTGAACTAATCGCCCAGTCAATGTAGTGGAGTCTGTGCATTGGGCGGTGCAATCTTTCGTTCATTAGCCCTTGTCTGATAGTATCTATAAATTTTGTAATAGTTTTTGTGGTGATTGCGGTTGGTTTTTCTGCCCAGGCTTTAAGTTGGGCATATTGGCGCCTGAGTGTTGGGCTGGCGGTAAGCTGGGCAGCAGTAAGATAATCGGCGGGATTATACTCAAGCTGCAAACCTTTTAGTGCCATAATCATTGGCTCGTAGTTTGCCCTTGGGTCGAGCCGCATGAATTTGTACTGCTGGACATGTGTTACCGCCTGTGTAGGCGTTTTGCTGGCTATGTCTGGTGCTCCGAGGTGCCATTTTCTCTTGCTTGTTCTGGCAAAAACAAGTTCCTCTCCGCGTTTGTGTTCGGTAATTTCTTCATATGTCATTCTTGAGACCCACAATTGGCCATTGCTTCTTTGCTGCAGACCACCTCCAAGTAACAAGAGGCATTTGACGAAGCCGAGAGGCAGAATCTGTTGTTTTCCCATTTGATTTCTTCTCAGCTGGAAAGAAAGATGCAGGCTGTGTGGCTTTACGGGATAGAAGGCGGTGATTTCACGTATTAACTGGTTTAACACCCATGGGTCGTCCGTTGCCGGGCGAGAGAGTTCTCCTTCGATGTTTAGCCTGCCTGGTGCCAGTTCCAGAAATCCCTGACATCTTTTACGTTCTGCTGAACCGGTATGATCGTCGATATATCCGCCGAGCTTCCATGATAAAACATCCAGGTGAAATTCGTAGAAATACCGGAAACTATCAAACATGTCGTCTCTTACAGAATCTAAATTCTGTTCAGATAAAATAGTCCTGAAGCCAAGATTGCTAAGTTCGATTTCAGCACCCAGAGGAATCAGTCCTGGCTGAAGGTTGGATGTTATTGTTCTAAGTTCACTGCGTGCTACGCGCGCATCGAAAATGCTGTCAGCAGCATTTATTGCATACTTTATGTAGTCAATCAAATCATGCTTGCCGTATGGCATAGCTTCAAGGCAGCGGTCCACCACAAGTTCCACCACCCTGCTGCCGGAATTTAACATTCTAAGTGCGATAAGCAGACTCATCGAACGTTTGAAGTAGCGTTCCGATTTTCGAAGGTGATCCAGTTCGAATCGGTAGCGAGACTGAATTTTTTCCTCGAACTGGTTTAGCAGCACCTGTTTTACAACCAGGCCAATATACTTATCAAAGAATGGTGTGACATTTGCTTCATCGTAGAGTTTTTTTATGGTAGGACGTGGACGATCAAGTTCGTGTTCAAGAAAGTAATCGCTAAAGGCATCAGATTGATAATGACTAATAACAAGGTCGCGTTCGGTTGTTGCAAGCAATTCTCTTTCTGCTCTTCGTTCCAGATTTGCATCGGCAGTATGTTCGCCTGGCCTGGTGTGTTTTTTGATGAATTTCTCGATTCTTTTTCGCAGCCATAGCTCATGTATGAGGTTTACGTGGAATCTGTCGCCAAAGTGTTTTTTCATTGATTCGAGACTTACCAGATATGCCTGAGTTTCGACAAGTCCCTGGGCGGTGTTAACTTTAACGATTTGTCTTTTGTAACGTTTGCCTTCGTATCTATCTGCTTCAGATATGGCAGAAGCAGGGACATCATATATGACGTAACCTTCGATTCTTGCTGAATCATCAGCTACGGCATAATAATAGACGTTATCAGGGCTGACTTTTCTGTATCCCGAAAGGAGCGCGAGATCTGCTTTTAGCCTGCCTGCTTTATCCCCTGTAGCTCTTAGGCTGAAGCTCAAGCCACAAACTGACTTGAATATTTTAGGATCGCGTAAGGAACCATATACAAACAGATTGGAGATTTGGTTTTCCATACCGGAATGATAGCAGATTTTCTTTCAAGCAGCAACCGTGGGGTGGATTTTGTTGGGCGGACAATTAGTGGACGATACGGGTTACATGAGCGTGAACGCATGTGAGGATTTCGTAGCAGATGGTGTCTGCGAGGTCAGCGAGAGCATAGGCACTGCATGGCGAATCGTGTTGGTTATCAATTACCGTTACCATTTGTCCAAGACTGGCATTGTTAACATCGGTAATATCTACTAATGATTGGTCCATGCTGACTCTGCCGATAACCGGTACGTAAACATCGGTGAACTTCATGACGGCCTTGTTGGAAAAGCACCGCCAGTAACCATCGGCATAGCCAAGGGGCACAACTCCAAGGGTTGTATCGCGAGAGGTTATAAAAGACCTGCCATAGCTTACCGGTTTTGCTTTAGCTATTTTTTTTATCTGCACTATAGGCGCCTGAAGTTTCATGACAGGTTTGAGTTGGATAGACGGATTTTTTTGCGGCCTGGAAAAATAGCCATAGGTGGCAATGCCGCAACGAATCATATCAAAGTGAGACTGTGGAATTTTGATGGCGGCAGCACTGTTGGCAGCATGAATAATAGTGTCATCGCGGTCAGTTAGATTATTTTTCGAAAGAAATTCATTGAAACAATCCAGTTGTTGGTAAGCATAAGAAAGATCATCTTCATCAGCAGTGGCAAAATGAGTGTAGATTCCCGCAAGTTCGGTGTTTTGTGAATCGTCGATTTGACGGATAAGATTTTTGGCGTTTTCTGTATCAAGGCCACACCGCCCCATTCCTGTTTCCACATTAACGTGGAGTTTTAGCTTATAGTCAGTATCTGACAGAACATTTGAAACATGCTTTGCTGCTTCGGTTGAAGCAATGGCACAATGGAAGTTGTTTTTTGCGGACAGAATAATGTGTTGGGAGTCATGGAAGGAGTTAATTGGCTCCAATATGAGTATCGCCTGGTTTTTGACGAGTGGTTTTATATGTAGAGCTTCAAATACGCTGGCAACGGCAAAAAAATCGACATCGGTATTTTTGAGAATGTTTACGATCTCCGTCATGCCATGGCCATAGGCATTTGCTTTTACTACCGCACAGAATTTTACCGATGGGTCGCAAAGACTTTTGAGTTGTTTAACGTTTGAAATAAGAGCGTCAGAATATAGATGTAATTGCAGGTCAGGTCTTGCATAGTGCTGCGTATTTACGAGGTTCATTCTGCGCTATCCTTAATAATCTGAGCGCGTAGTTTAAAAAGCTCTCTAAAGGCTGTAAGTATCACACTTAGTTTCGCTCCGGTTTGTTGGCCGGCAAGACGCGGGTAATGATGGACACCTGTTTGTGTGTAACTGTAACCTTTGCGAATTGCACGTGCTAAAACCTCAGTATCAATGAGGGCACCGGTGCTGTGCATCTGGATGTTATCGAAAATTTCTCGTTTGAAGAGTTTGAAAGCGCAATCTATATCTTTCATTTTCATATTAAATAGGAAACAGACGAGTCTGGTCCAGCACCAAGCGTTGATTTTTCTTATGAGGCTATCCTGTCGCTTTAGACGATAGCAGGTAACAATGTCAAATTTATCCATGAGCGGCAAAAGAGGTGGTAATTCGCCAATGTCAAATTGGCCGTCGCCATCGGTATAGAAGACAAGCTCTTTTGTGGCGGCTTTGTAGCCTGACTGCAGAGCGGCACCATAACCGAGATTGGTTGGATGATGTATTACCCGAATGCGTCCATCTTTAGCGGCAAGAGCATCAGCAATCTTACCAGTATCATCGACACTGCCGTCATTGACGATGATAACCTCGAAGTCATTAGTAAGAGGTGCAAGGGCCTTAAGAGCGTTTTCGATCGTGCGAGTGACATTTTCAGCTTCGTTATAACAGGGGAAGAACACACTCAAGGAAATCTTATTGCCAGCGTCAGGAGACTCTTGATTCTGATTTGTCCCGGCATCGATCATAAGTTACCACCTCACTTGTTTAACTAAACGGTGATGTTCTCGTTTGTATTCCTGCTCCTTTTGTTTATAGAATGCGGCTTGTTTGGGGTCATTTCTGTAGATATTCGCCAGGAATCTTGCTGTTATACCCATAGCCGCTATTCTGTCTCCATATGAAGGCTGTTTGGAATAGATGTGTTTATTTTTCATAAAATCTTCAAAGTAGTTTCTGCAATAACTCGCTACCTTTGGGCGAAGTTCTGGTATGCGTGAAGCAGTTACTATTATGGCAACGGGCATGTGAGATGGATAAAGCTCAAAGGCTTTTATCGCATGCTCAAGACCTTGCGTAACAAGATGGCTAGCCCTAAGTCTTGTCTTGTTATAGGCAAGAGTCAAATTCTTTGAGAACTCATCAGAAAAGATTGTTTTGCCATTAAATATTCCTAAATAGAGCTCTTTGCCTCGTTTTGTGTCAACATCAACGAAAATTTTCTGCTTGTTGTTAATAAATATAATCTGCCAGTTTGGCGTGTTTTCGATACCCTTGACAAAGGTAGATTCAAATTCTTTCAATGGCATCATAGCAACCCAGACATTGTGCTTTTTAAGTTGCTCATCAAGCCCTTTTCCAATCTCGATATAATCGGATTTTTTAAACGGTCTTTTTAGCAGAGTCCTAATACGATAGGCGTGCCGTCCCCCCGCCATAATTCCTGTCCAAAGATAATATGCACTTGGCTCGTATGCAGCTTGTGCCCTGCCATCCATAAATAATTGCAATGGTGTTTTACCTGTATTTGGGTCTGGAATTTGGCCATAGGCGATAAATCCCCCCTCAGTCCAGTAGTTGAGCATTTTTCCTTCGATTTTATTTTCTCGAATAAATTGGCTTGCCCTAAATGGCTTGGCATATGAAGCCGTCATCCGCATGAAGACAGAATCAAATTTCGGGTCACCAGGCCAAGGACCGAGGTAAACATGATAAAACTTTGCTGAGAACCAAATACCAAAGCTCAAGGTAAAAACAACCACAAACACAGATACAATCTTGCTAACAATTGCAGGTAGCGGAGAGACGGCAAGTTTATTCTGCTTTTTAAAGTTAATTCTTGCCGAGATCATGCAAATTATTTGTTGAGTCAACATCGCCAGTACTGGGCAGACGGCATAGGCGGCTATAGGAATAAATCTTCTTGATCGAATGGCCATGTAAATGGTAATGGCGGCAATGACTAAAAGAGCCAAATCGATTTTTGGCCATTGATATTGTCCGGCAATGAGTTTGTCTTGTTTTCGTTCCGCTTTTTTTCCTAACTTAGGTTTGGCAATAACAGTAACTGCCCATACAACTAATACTATCCAACTGATGATGTACATTATCAGGAACGGCACACTTGTTCCGACGGGGTTTTTCCATTCGAAGGCAGGATGCCATTCGTTTACAGAACGCCAAAGTTCGGCGTGTTTGCTGAAAGAGATGACAAAAGTATGCGTCAGGTTTGTCAGGTGAAAGGGATTGAATATAATCATCGCGACAAATGCAATAATCGCAGCTGCAACGACATGGTATAGATTCTTTAGGCCTACGGAAACAAAACGCTTTGGAAAAAAGCTCGCTAAGAAATGCAAAGCGACAAAAGGCACTATGGCAACAAAGGCGTATAAGTATCCGCCATGTACATTGCACCAGAAAACCACCATCGGCACGATTAGCCAGATATAATGAATATTTCGATAAGCGGTCAACGCCAAGGTCAGCAAATACAATGCGACGAGCATATTTGAAAAACCTGCGGGCCGAACGTCGAGAAAACTTCTGCCGACAAACATGGCAAAACAGGCAAAACCGGTAGCCAAAAAAGCATTAGCTCCAAAAATACGCGCAGTGAAATAGAGGCAGAATACCGTGATTAGGTAAAGCGCGACCTTCCAGTAGACCAGCGTGTTAAACGAAAGGTTTTCGGCATCAGCGAATGGCGATAAGTGTGTAAGCCAGTAAAAGATTACGTGTGTGAGCCAATTCTGATTGACCCATCCTGTCGGATGCCAGTATTTTATGGTTTCGATATCAAAAGTTTTTGTAATCCATTTTGGCCATTTTTTCAGGTCTTCTTCAGTAGGCCCCGACCTGTGTGAGTTCGCACTGAATGGTTCAACAGTGTCAACACCATGGTTGATAAAATGTCTTCCGCAAGCCATTGCGACCCAAGTGTCGCCAGCCGCGACCATACGAGTAGATGCATGGCAGGCAAATATGATCATTGCCAACCAGAACACAGCTATTAGCCATCGTGGGAATCCTTGCCGCTTTTGAGCTTTCAGGTTTTCAGCCATTTTTCAATCCTATCCAATCCCTTGGTAATTTGTTCAAGTGAGCAGGCAAAACTTAGTCTTACATTATCATCACAGCCAAAAGGCAGGCCTGGCACAAGTGCGACATTGGCCTGCTCCAGGAGCGTCTTAGCAAAATCCATACTGCCATTTATTTCGACGCCGCCTATCGTTTTTCCGTAGTGAGCGGAAACATCCGGGAAACAGTAAAAAGCACCGGTCGGTTCGGCACAGGCTATCCCCTCAATGCTGTTTAGCCGCTGGGCCATATAGTTGCCGCGTTTTTCGAATTCGACTCGCATATTTTCGACCGCGCCGCCATCATCACCAAGAGCAGTAACCCCGGCTTTTTGTACGAAGCTCACTGGATTTTGTGTCATGTGTGATTGCAGCCTGGCCATAGCTTTTATCACTTCCAATGGCCCAGCTGTATAGCCTAATCTCCAGCCTGTCATTGAAAATGCTTTGCTGAACCCGTTTATAGTCAACGCGCGGTTATAGGCATCGGGGGTTAGGGAAGCGAAGCTGACAAATTTTGTCTGGCCGTAAATAAGCTTTTCATAGATTTCATCTGAAAGCACCATTATGTCGGTGCCTTCCAGGACTTTGGCAATAGCAGCGAGTTCTTCGGGCGTATAAGTAAATCCGCCTGGATTATTGGGTGAGTTTAGCAGCAACATAGCTGTCTTATCAGTGATAGCGGATTTTAATAGTTCGGGTGTAATCTTATAGCTGTTAGCTTTGTCGGTTTGGACTATTTTTGGTGTTGCACCTGCAAGTTTTATGGCCTCGGGATATGTGACCCAGTAAGGCGTCGGCAGAATAACCTCGTCACCTTCATCGAGCACAGCCTGGGCCGTTTCATAGACCGAATGCTTTGCACCAATATTAAGAATAATCTGCTCGGGTGAATAGTTCAGGCCATTTTCTTTTTCGAACTTTTCAGATATGGCGATTCTGAGTTCGATGATACCAACGGTGGCGGTATATTTTGTTTCTCCGGCTCCGATTGCCTTGATGGCAGAGTCTTTAATATATTGTGGGGTATCGAAATCCGGTTCTCCGGCTCCGAAACTGACCACATCCACCCCTTCTGCTTTAAGCTGTTTTGCACGGGAGGTAACTGCCATAGTTGCCGAGGCAGGAACGGCTTGTGCGCGTTTGCTGACTTTCATATACACAACCTTTCAAACAGTACTTTTTCAACGAAAATTTTCAGTAACTATCTTAAAATACGATATTTAAACGATATTGCCGCAATCGGTCAAGAAAAATGCCCTTTTTGGCACCGATAACTATGAATTAGTGGAAAGTTTATTAATACCAATTTTTCGGCAAAAAGACTTGACAACATCAAAAGAAAAAGGGTAGAATTTCATACACAGTAGTGCTTTTGCTGCCGTGTTCTAATCCAAATGGGGTGGGCCGTACACAATTAATCACACAAATTTGAAAGGGTGGGAAAATGAAACATTTTAATGGATTTCTGTTTGCGCTCGTTTTGTTGGTATTTGTTTCTCTGGTAGGCTGCTTCTCTTCGAATTCAAAGGATATTGAAGCATTTCTCAAGCCTCACGATGGACTACTAACCATTGATAATTATATTTTAGAACCTCCTGATGAAATTACGATATTCAGTTCGACTATTCCTGAAATGAATCAGCAGGTGCAACGAATCAGGCCTGACGGCAAAATCACATTTGAAAGTATTGGCGAAGTGGCAGTGGCAGGAAAAACCCCTCGCCAGGTCGCCGAAGCACTGGGAAAAATGGCCTCTGAACTTTATGCACTGGACGGCGGCAATCCCATTGATGTCAGAGTTACTCAGTACAAGAGCAAGGCCTACTACGTTTTTGGGCAGGTAAATTTTCCAGGCCCTCAGATTTGCACAGGCCGTGATTCTGCACTACGAGCTCTTTCGCATGCTCAGCCGACGACTCTGGCATGGACGGAGAAAATCCAGGTGATAAGACCATGTAACAATCACGATGAAAAACCCAAGATCTTCGAACTAAATCTTAAGCGTATGATAGAACATGGCGATACAAGCAAGAATGTGCTCCTTAACGAGGGAGACATAATATATGTTCCTCCCACAATACTTGCAGGTATTGCAATGAAGATCGAAGAGTTAGTACGACCTATCGGCAGGGCTTTTTCAACCGTAAATATCGTTCAGGCACCTGTTCAGTAAAATAGTTTTACGGCAACAGTGATTAGCTCGCAGGGGAAATAAATTTGATTGGGGGAGTTATTAGTGTCCAAAAGACGGATGCTAAAGCTGATTCATTTTTTCAGCACAGCGTGGTTTCTTTTCTGGATATGCTGGATTGTAGTCTCAGGACTCAGGCAGGCTGGCATTGGATGGTGGGTAATTTTCACGCTTTCAGGCCATTCCGCAGTTTTAGTTTTTTTGCTAATAAGCCTGTATCTTTTTGCCATTTTCAGAGGAGTGGCTCGCAACCAAAAAACTCGAGTCGAGTGCCCTTTTACCAGCACAACTTATTATATGGTCTTTTATAATATAAGCCCATTTTTAGGGGGCCTGGCCGGCTGCATAGCGATGGTGGGCACAGCTAACTTGGCACGATGGCCTCTATCAATAGCGATGGGGACGTTTTTAGCAACTTTTCTGGCTTGGATAGTTGTCGATCCTGCAATTGGTCTGGTTGAAATGGTCATGCCTGCAAGCCGAAAACACCGGCGGCAACGAATTGTAAAACTTAAGGCAATACGCCGGAAGGAAGTGAAAAAACGCCGGCAGTTTCTCGCAGATTTGAAGACTAAAGAAAACCAAGACCAGCAGTATTGGAGGGAAACTTTGGAGCCCGTGGCGACAGATTTAGCCGAATTGGTAAAAAACGTGGAAATCAACAGCCAGGAACAGACCAAACGTAAAGTGGTGGATATGGGAGTTTTTGCATGGCAAACAGGCGGGGCAAAATGTATGCAGCATCTTTATGAAATGGCTACTGATATATGCAGACGAGATGGAGGAGGGTCAATTGATAACATTGCAATCTGGTGGGACGGGATAGGAAATTGGCGATATTCGTATCCGATGGAGAAGGTTGGATGACTTTATTATCGCGGCAGATTTTTCAGATGATAAAATCGCAACTTATTTTTTCCAGAGCCAGTTTTCGAGAAAAAGTTTCAGGTCATCAATGTTTACAAGGCCGTTCGTGTTTAAATCCTGGATACATTTTTGCTGGGTATGCCATTTAGATGCGAAGCCGGCCCAGTCGTACATATCAACTGCATCGTCGATGTTAAAGTCAGCGGGGTTGCCGTTTTTGCTTGCATATTCTGTGCCTCCGAATGCGCCAATATTTATTCTTTTCCCATTTGGCCATGGTTCAAGAATACTATCTGAGCCGGTATCTCCTGTGTCAATACAAGGGCTTGTAACATCATCAATGGCCCATGAATGGTGCTCGAACGCCACAAGATATTCGGCAACAAATAAGTATAAATCTTCTAAGCCAACCTGGCCATCGTTATTCAAATCGGCATCAATATCCGCTCCTATGTCATACCAGGATTTGGCGAATTCGGCATAATCAAGCATATTTACAAGGCCATCTGGTTTCAGATCGCTTTTAACATATATGATACTTTCCAGTCGGCCAGCGGCGCTTCGCAGGTGGAAGTCCCATGTGAGCGGATCGGAGCTGATAGAAAAGCTCGCAAAGCATGGATCGTTTTGGATGTTGTTCTGGTCCCAAATAAGTGTGCTTGGCAATTCTACAAAGACGCCTGTTTGTCCTGCATGGAAATCGGAAAAATAAACTGAGCCTGTGCTTGATGTGTCAAACAGAGCAGGTAAAGATATTTGCGGGCCCTGTGAGGCATTATTTGCCCAGAAAATGCAATTTTCGACATTAATCTGACTGTCAAGACAGTAAACCCCGCCGCCGGAAACCGCCTGGTTTGCAACGAGTGTGCAATTTACAAGCGTCACATTTCCGGAGAGGTAGCAGTCCACACCACCACCATTTCCCGAAGCATGATTATCACTGAGAATGCAATTATTTAGTATGACACTGCCTTGCCAACATTCCAAGCCGGCCCCATCTACAGCGGTATTACTTATGATTTGGCAGTTGTTAATTTGGCAATCGCTGGAAGTTGCAAATATTGCCCCGCCGTATAAGTCAGCAGAGTTTTTGCTTATAATACAATTTTCAATCCTAAGTGCGCTGTTTTCACAGTAAATCGCCCCGCCGCTGCCGCCATCGGCATAGCCATTTGTTATGGTAAATCCAGACACCAGGCAGTTAGCATCTTCCTGGCTATGGAAATAGAATGCTCGGCCTGCGTTATTCGGGTCTATCACTGTTGCAGCTACAACAGCTGGGTCGGCAGGATTGGTACTTCGAATGGTTATTGTTTTTCCATTCGGATCGAGAGCGAAATTTCCCAAACCAGTATAAATGCCAGGCCTGACTTCGATTATGTCAGCGTTGTCAGCATTATCGATTGCATCCTGGATACGCCGAAAAGGATCCAGTGGGGCTCCGGTGCCTGGTGCATTGGGACTGTTTGCATCGACACAAATAATTTCGGCCTGTGCTGCAGTTGTAAGGAACACAAAGATAACCACCCATCGCAATTGAACATTTCGACAATTCATAATTACTTCACTCCATGTTTTATATTAGATTTGAAACTGCTTTTTATAGCGGGTTACTATTTAAGATACACCCTTTGGGAAACCGAAAGCCTCTTTTGACGGCTTGTGTGTAAGAGGGTCGAATTCAACGCTCCGAACTCTTCAGGGGCAGGAAAGACGTCTTTTTAGGGACATCTTTCCTGATCCCCCGCAAAGCTTTATAAAGCCGATCAATAGCTTTTAATCTTCAGAGCATCTTTCGTCTTCTAAACCAGCCGACCAGACCGACGCCGAGACCTGCGAGCAGGATGGCTCCTGGAGCAGGTGCGTGGGCAACAGCACCGGTTACACTGATTTGGCCGCTAAGCGTGCCGCTTGCAGCACCATCTTCGGCACTGTTAAGCATGTTGTATAAATCCATAGCATTCTGGCCGCTAAAAGCAAAATCTATCATTAGGCCACTGTGAGATGCGACCACTATCGCATCAATGACGGAAGAGTAGCCGGTCATCCCACCATCAGTGACATCGGTTAGGTCAGCTTTTTCGCCACTATAAGCTACCATATTTGTGGCGATGGTAATAAATCCATCAGAACCAAGGACAGAATCCATCACCACATCGTCGGTCGCATCGTCAATGATTTGTAGTTGTCCGCCGCCGATAGGAGTAAGATTAGCGGATAAAGATTTTAAACCACCTATGGAGCCAAAACTAATATCCGTCATCGTCATTGATGGAATAACTACATAATCACCAACAAGAGCGCCTGAGTGTGGATCGCTGAAATTAATCACAATATGGTCAAAGCTCATAGTGACATCATCGCCAAGCTTCGTTACGGTCCAGGCATCATACGTCTGTTCGGTGCTAAAAGATAGTGATGGTGCCCCCCGCACGAAGCCAGCAAATATCATCATAACCATAATGATTAGCAAAGGTATTTTTTTCATATCTTTTCTCCCGTAAAGCCTTATCAAAGAAGTATTCATTTCTTATTTTCTTTAGAGATTTCGACGTCTTCGAAGCCAGCCAACAATAGTCACACCAATTCCGCCAAGCAATAGCGCGCCTGGAGCTGGGACGACTGTTATACTGCCGCTAATAGTGTCGAAGCCCACGTCGATGTTGCTTGTTTGTGGCTTTTCGCCTATCAAACTCAGCCGGAGACTTGTCGTGTTAACAGGAATTGCCCAGTCAGTGATGTGTAACGCGGTCCAGACCTGTTGCTGGGTTGCCGGGTTGCTGTCGATGCTGCCTCCAACATTTGCAGTTAGTTGCATAATTCCAAAGTCTGTGGCACTCGGTGCCTCGCCATGCCCAAATCCCCAAATACTTATTGTTGCCTGACCGGTATTAATAGCCGCAGCATAAGAGGTAAGATCGATGTCCTGATAGATGCTGGTCACAACGTTACCGGTATCTGTGTGTGAACCTGCGCCACGAGCCGACGCCCAGTATGTGCTTGGCCCCTGGCCCCCTGAAGGAGAGACTCCAAGGGCACCTGTGACCACTGCCCATTTGTTCTCAGCTGGGCTGCCCCCCGTGACCGTTGTCCATCCAGACAAATTACCTGTTTCAAAGTCGCCGTTAACAATATTAAGAGATGTAACTCCTGCTTGTGCAAATCCAACCATGCAAATCGCAAAAATTGATATTAATACTAACTTTTTCATGGTAATTCCCCTTTACAAATACAAATACAAATAGGATTTCCATTTCTGATTTATATAACGACTGCAAATTATTCAATCACAAGCAATGATATCCAGTTGATATGGCATCCTGTTTTTTAAGCGGGAGGGCCTCTGGGAATGCTGTCAAAAGTAATTTCAGGTGAAAAACAAATAAACTGTTTGGGCTTGAATATGAATTTAAGTAACGGCGGTTCGGCATCACGCGAATGAATCGCTGCATTGGAAATATTATCATTATCAGTTGAATTAACAAGGCGTAACAAAGCAAAACGTTTTCGGCTTCTGCTACAGGCAACAGTTTGACTATTATCAGTAGAGAATAGTTCATAAATCTGATGGTTATATTTTACGTGTGCATGGACAAAGTTTGGCAGGCGCAGGTGCAGGCGTGGAACAATCTGAAAGACTGCACAGCTAATCCACAATAATGTGGCGAATGCAGCGTGCCATGTTTTGTGATCTTTTACCAGTGTCACGCAGATAAAGCCTGTCAGTACCATTAGAACCGCTGTAGGTAAAGCAGGAAGAGGCAGTGGATAACTCGACGCCATCAAGTTCTTTGGAGGACTATAAAGCCCTCCGCCAACAGTTGCTAATACGTGATGGTTCGGCCTAACCATGGTAATGATGGTTTTGAAAGACGCATTGGAAGTGTGTGAGTCCAATGGTTTGAAAATAAGGCTGAATCCATGATTTGCTGTTGGCGCAGCATAAACCTGTGTGATAAGAGATGCAAATACAACCGCGATGAAAAATGGTTTGCGAAAGTAATAAACCAAAATTTCTTCCCCCCGTCAGTTAGGCCACTGTCAAGTATATCCACTGCCTTGATTTTTCCTGGTAGATTTAAAAAATCCTTTTTCTGAAAGAACCGGAAACAATATTATCAAATAAAAAAGCATATGGGAATCGGGTACAAACCTGTTTATTTCGTAGTCGAAACCACCGCTATTTACATAGAGGAATCCATTAGGCGCCGTTTGTTTCGGTTCAAATTCTTTACGGCTCATTTTCTTTTACATCAACCTGTTCCGGTTGAGCAGGCAAGGTGCGATGTACAACTATACTTTTTTCTTGAGATGAGCAATGAGGCGTCTTCAACAAACCGCAAGAGCATACCGATTTTATTATGAACCCAAATTTTTCTGTAAATATTTCTCAGATGCGTCTGAACCGTTCCGCTTGTTATACTGATACTGTCAGCGATTTCTTCGTTACTGTAGCCCTGACAGACAAGTTCTGCGATTTAAAATTCACGGCTTGTCATGCTGTAGCGTCTCTGCAGATATGCCCACTGTTTCTGGTCAAAGATCATATCCTCTGACTTTTCAGACGCAGAAACTTCGTAGCTGGCTCTTTTATTCTTAATTTGTGATGACGCTTCGTACATTTCCGGAGTCTTTAGTGAATTCTACAAGAAGCTTTTTTACTTCATTCTCTTCTACTGCCGACAAACCTCCGATCCGAGAATTTATCTGCAGAGCATTTTCTAAATTTTTTTCGGCCTGGGCGAACTGTCCAAGCTCAGCTTGTGCTCGTGCTAAATGAAAATAGGAACACGCCCTTGCAGGTGACCGAGGTGGATACAGACTCAGACACTTTGTAAAATCCTGAATTGAACTATTCAGCTTGCCAAGTCGATAATAAATAACGCCGCGTGTATCGATGAGGTCAGCGTAATCAGGAAACTTTTCGGAGCCTTTTAGGACCAGCTTGAGAGCTTGATCGTATTGCCCCCTTTCTTCACAGATTATCCACGCCAAATTGTTTATCGCTATAGGATTAGCAGGTTCAATCTGAAGAATTCTCTGGTAAAAATCAACTGCTTCCTTACCTCTACCAACTGACTGTAACAAAACTGCAAGAATAGTCATAGCTTCAACAGAATCAGCATCTTTTTTCAGAACTATCCTGAGAGTATCCTCTGCTATCCTTCGAGCACGGGGTTTATCACAATCAGCCATGAGGCCGGCAAGGCGAATAAAAGTGTCAACATCATTCGGGTAATTTTGCCGCAAGCCTGAAAGTTCTATCTCGATATCGTCCCAGCGTTGGTCTTCTAACAGCAGCCTTGTCTGCGCCATGAATATTGTCTTGATATCTTCAGGATTTTTTTGGCTAAGGGACTTGAAACAGCTTTCTGCCTGAGTTTTGTTTCCGCTTTTATAAATCGCCACTGCCCTGGCCAGAGTTATTCTATCACGTTCGTATTTCCGGCAACGTATCAACTGCTCGGTTAAAAGATCGGCTGCTTGGGCAGCTTTGCCATCTAAGATCATCACTTCGGCGAGAAAAGTTGCAACTTCCGTATCGTTCTGGTCAAGGCCATGCAAAACCTCAAGAGTCGGAACCGATAAAGCAGGTGACCATTCAGCTTCTGCACGAGCTTTGATAAGTAATAATTTCCTGTTGTTCGGCAGATGTGCCAGAGCTTTCATTGCAATATTCATCGCACTGCTTGGGTCGCCGCTTTTTAACAAAATTTGGGCTAACAGCGTCCATGCCTGTGCGTTTTCTGGTTGTATTTCAGTAATTCTTTCAAGAATATCGGCAGCTTCTTTCATGGTATCGGCAGTATTGCTGACCATTAGAGACTTGGCATTGAGCATGTTAAGCTGAGTATCTGCCGGCTCTAAAGAGAGTGCCTTATCAAGGAGTATTTGGCCTTGGTTGAACATTTCTTCCGTGCCATAGCTCAAGTAAAGTGATATCGCTCGCTTGTTAATTTCGTGGTTTTGCGAATCAAGTGAAATTGCTTTTTTCATGCTGTTGATTGCCAGGTCTTTCTTTTTGATAGAGTTATAGAAATCGCTTTTCGACAGCCATGCCTGGATATTTTCAGGTTCGACTTGCGTAGCTTGTTCGAAATCTTTAGCAGCAGCATCTATTTGGCCAAGTTTAGTTTTGATATTGGCGCGTACCAGATAGGCGGAGGCATCCTGAAATTTTTCAACTAACCGGTTGCAAAACGTCATCGCCTTTTCCATCTGTCCCCGCCTAATGCATAATTCGATTTGGGCAGCAGCTATCGAAATGGAGTTGGGCTCACCATTAGCGAGCTGTGTAAGTATTTTTTCTGCCTGGTCAAATTTTTCTGTTCTCATATCAATCAAAGCCAGAAGCAAATTCATGGATTTGTTGCCTGGGTCTGAAACAATAATATCCCGAACGATAGTACCTGCTAACTCAAATCGTCTGCCGCGAAGATAACTTTGCAACTGGAGTTTAGATAACTCAGGATGGTATAAATTTTCTCTCATCGTATGGTTTATAACATCGTCAGCTTCATCAAATTGTTTAGTTTCATACAATGCCGAGACCATTGGCACAATAATCGAAATATCGGCGGGATAACGACTCAGCAATTCACGATAATTCGTTATCGCAAGTTGCAAATGCCCTGCTTTATGATAGACCTTTGCAAACAGCAAGCGACTTTGCCTGTCATCGGGATTTGCAAGAAGGTTTTCCTTTAGCAGCGAGATAATTTGTGAATATCGAGCCTCAAAATCATCTGAGGTAAACCACAACTTGGTTTGTTCGTATTTGTACTGCCAATTTTCCTTACTCAGTATCATCGCGATTTCATCAATTAGTTTCTGAGCCTGGCCAGCATCGCGCAGGAAGTTATCATTTCTCAGCAACCGACGTTTTATCGGGATATCTTCCGGCAATGCCAAGCGAATCTTCTCGAGCATCTGGAGAGACTGTTCATTTTGGCCCCAGCTGTCATAGAAGTCGGCGAGCAGTAAGCTAATGCGACGTTTTGCTGCAGTATTATCAAGACGTTTTGACGCATGGATGAGAACATTTTCACAATCGATGGTTTTTTCCTGCCTTGCTAAGAGAATTGCCAGATTTCTGGCCGGTAGCTCCTGCTGAGGAAACTGTTGAACTACTGTGCTTAATTTTATAATAGCCTCGTCGAGATTGCCTTTAGCCTTTAAAAGCTCAGCGCCAGCTGCAGCAACCTCCATCTTCGCTGGATACTTTTCGTTCAATTGGTTCATTATCTGTTCAGCCTTTTCAAACTGACTGCAGGCCAAGGCAAGTTCAAATCTGGTAAGTTTGACCTCAAATCCACCCCCGCTTGCATCTTCCAATTGTTCCAATTGCGCTTCGACATTCTGCCATTCAGCAGAATCAGGGCTTTTTGCCTCTGTTATAAGCAACTGAATACGCGTCTGAAGATAAAGCAGATTGGCTTGAAAACTGCCATGATTAATTTCAATAGCACGGCGTGTTTCTTTCGATGATTCATAAAAGTTTCCGATTTTGTACAATGCAAGTGCAAGATTTAAGTGTGCCTGAAAAGAATTTGGTTGTTCGAGCAGAAGTTTACGCAAACAGTTGATAGAGGATTGCGAATCGCCTAATCGCATAAACATATTTGCCAATGCAACATGGACTATCACAGATTTCTCGCCGGATTGAATAGCCTGCTGCCACATTTTTAACGCCCGATTATACGAACCGCTTCGCTGGGCAATAAGCCCCTGCAGAAAAAAAACTCTGGCGGTAGCAAGACCTTTTTGCTTTAGTTTCTCGATACAATCATTCGCACGGTCAATTCTGCCGGCATAAATGAAGAGTTCGGCTGCGACCGGCATAAAATCCCAAGGCTGAGATGAAAGTTGTTTTAAACCGTTTTCTGCAACTTCAAGCATTTTTGCTTCCAAACCGAATCGAAGGGCAAGGGCCGCCCAACTCTGCCAAAGCTGTTGATCGGCAGGAGTAAGAACATAGAGGGCAGAAAATTGTTTTTCCGCTTTATCCAGGACATTTGCATTGATATATTCATTAGCCAAACGAAGTCGAACGTTGATGGCTGACAAATCCATTGTTTCGGCTTTTTTTAAATCAGCTATTGCCTTTTCAATTTCTTTTTTTCTTAAAAGATAACTTGCTCGAATAATATAAGCGTTAGCTGAGTTTGGATTATTTTCCACTGCACTATCGAACATTTGTGTTGCGGAAAAGCTAATACTATCTGTTTGCTTTTCTGCAAGCATCCCGAGTATTTCATAGGCGGAGATTTCTTCAGGATGATTTTCGATTACAGTAAATAACTCGGCCTGTGCCTGGGCAAGTTTTCTTTGGCCAATCAATGCAAGTGCAAGTTTTGTACGTACGACAGGACCATCTTTTATATCAAGCCTGCGAGCGACAACCAATTCAGCCTCGCCATAAATATTCATCTGCAGGTACAGCTCAAAAAGTTTTTCAAAGGCTTGGGCGTTTTCTTTATCTATCCTTAAAATAGTCTTGTACGATGATATGGCCTGGCGAATATTTGTTTTCTTTATAGGCCTGATATTGAGTTGTGCTTCGGCGTATTTAAAGTAAATCTCGGAATCAGCATTATTTCTTGACGCAGCAATATACCGGCCCAGGTTTATAGCCGCTCCCTGCCAATCGCCATCGCTATAGGCGTTGCTTCCTTTCTCCAGCGCCGCCAAACCAAGCCTGGTCCGGTTCCATTTGCGCAACACAAGAGCAGTTACCGCAAGAACCGTAATACTTATTATTATCACAATAAGTAGTTTCCAATTGAGCCGTCTTCTTGCCATGACGGTCCCCCCTTTTGAATTATATGAGTTTTAGAATTGCTTTAGAAATGCTCTAATAAGTTTTATCGCAGTCTTTAAGCATATCCAGATATCCAGCCGCAGCGATACTTTTTTAATGTACTGCGTATCATAATATAACCACTCCTGAAAATCCTGACCGGAGCGCCTGGTTCTGCATACCTGCCACAGACCGGTAATACCTGGCCTAACAGACAGCCTTGCATTGCGCCAGTTTGAACAACAGGAATTTTCGATTCTTGGGGAAGGTCTGGGGCCAACAATACTCATTTGGCCTAATAGAACATTGAAAAACTGCGGTATTTCATCAAGGTAGGTATTACGCAAAAATGCGCCAACCACACTAATACGAGGATCCTTTTTCATCTTAAACTGAGGACCATCAACTTCGTTTTTGATTCTCAGTGCTTTTTGCATTTTGTCAGCACCTGCAATCATACTGCGAAATTTCAAGCAATTGAACTCCCTGCCGGCAAGTCCCTGGCGTCTGTCATTAAAAAAAACATTCCCTTTGGAGCTAAGCTTTATAGCTAACATTATGACTGGAAATACCGGCGCAAAAAGTGTGATTACTATTAATGCAATAGCAATATCCGCAATTCGTTTAAAGAATCTCGGATAAGAAAATAAAGGCCATGTACGAAAGACGTTGCCGTTTTTACCAAAACTGGTTGTGATAATTTCCGGCATATTCACATGGTCAGATTTTTTTGGGTCAGCAGTCAAAATCCGGTTTTGAATAACAACATCCGCCGGCACACGAATATCCGCTCGAATAATAGCGTTGCGAACAACCGCCCCCGAGGCAACTTTTACATTACAGCCAAGCACGACAGGACCACACACTATCGCCGACGGACCTATCCGAACATTATCACAGATTAAGACCTTGCCAAAAAGTTTAGCGCTCGGGTCAATGTCGGCATGGTCATGGGAGATACCGGTACCATGCTCGTACATATTAATTTCTTTCTCACACAAATCATCTCCGGCAGCCAATTCCATTGCCATCATGCAGAATTTCAGCATGTCTGCCTCTGTTTCTAAATCGAGTACATCTCCTGCCACATTCAGTGCTCGCATCGAAACTGAACTTAACTCACACCTGGCAACAAACTTTGGAAAAGCCACCGGAAAAAACTGATTCAGGAACAATCTATTAAATATATCGCTTCTGACATAGAGATGATGCGGCCAATCGGAAGGAAAGCGGACAGGCAGTACTGAATTTTCATATATACGGCGAAGTCCCGCAACATTACCGCTGGATGTGAGGTTGAGCCGTTCTCTGCAAGCTGAAAGCTCCGGAGATATATTAACCGCTGTTACCTGCACTTCAGGCTGGTCTAATATTTCACTTAGCAGGTTTTGTTGGCAATGTGTAAAAAATCTACCGTTGGATATGAGAACCCATTCGCTTTTTGCCACTTGCTTTGAGTCGACTACTGTTTCCAACTGCAGAGTTTCGTTACGATAGGTCGCGAAAGAATGATTTGGGACGACCTTTCTCCTCCAGGCTAGTGGAAAGGCTACTACGGTATCATGGGTATTTGTATCATTACAAAATAGAGAAAAAGCTAATCGGCTCAACGGCTTTTCGGAAATCGTGTCTTTTAGAAAATCACACCGTGAGTTGGTGCATTTTTTTTGCGGAATCAAAATCACTTTCATATATTTTTGTTTATTAGCCATGTGCAGTCTGTACTAATGCTATTAGTTAACTCATTTGGAAGTATTTATTTGGTTATTATTTTTTTCCGCTCGAAGCTCGTTAATAGGCAAAAGCATCTGTTTTTTCTTTTTCGCATTAGCTTTCGAATCTACTTTTATCTTTCCATTGCCGCCATAATAATGATCGTAGCCGTAACGGTTATAACTATAGCTGACACTTACGTTGTTTAGAACGATACCCAATACCTTTACATTTATCTGAGTCAGCCTTTCGATTGCCTCTTTTAAATCAGGACTTTCAGTGTGACCTGCCATCGAAGTAAGCACAACACCGTCGGCCATTTTCGCCCATAACAGGCCATCCGGTATAATCAGAATAGGTGAAGTATCGATTACTAAATGGTCATATTGCCGACTGACTTCTTCAATTCGCTCTCGTGTGCCTGCTCTTGCTAATAGCTCAAACCCAAACGGGTGTCTCTGTGTGGGAATTGTCAGTACATGCAGACCAAATGCAAGCTTGTCTACTGCATCATCAAGGCTGCAACGCTCCAGAAGTAAATCAATTAGGCGCCTTTTAGAATTTTCCAGGTTCAACATTCGATTAATTTCAGGCTTTCTCAAATCACCATCTATCAACAGAACTTTGCTTCCGGATTTTGCCATGCTCGTAGCGAGGTTAATAGCGAAAGTAGTTTTTCCTTCCTTGGCCAGGCTGCTGGTTACAACAAGTTTTCTGGGAATGCTTTGATCGTTAAATATCCCCATGTTGGCACGTATGGTCTGATAATCATCAACCAGTCTTTGAGTAAAAAGACCTTTGTTAACTCTGCGGGAAGATATCGTCGTTCCTATTATTTTAGCTCCCACTCGTCTGGTGACGTCATCTGGTGTTCTCAGGCGAGAATCGGTTTTTTCCAAGATCAAGGCCAAAAGAATTCCGAGCGCAACAGAACCAAGTATGGCGGCGGCAGTATATTTTTTCTTCTTACCTTGCAATGGAGCACTGGAAGCTTCATAAGCCACTGAAATGCGTGCCGGCCTTTTCCTTTCCATTTCAAGTTCCTGAATACGTCTGGTAATGGTATCGTAAAGATCTTTAGTCAATTGAAGTTGTTCCTGCTGATCCTGGATAGAAAGTTGCTTTCTGCCTATTTCTATTGTCTCGGTGTTATGCTGTGCCAGTTTTTCACGAATTCGTTTTTCATACTCTTTGCTTTTTTTCAGTTCCGCATCTACCTCGGCCACTTTCCATTTTCTGCTCCGCTCTATTTCCAGGTTAACAATATCGTCAAAACTATCCGCTACACTCTTACAACGCTCATCAAGGCGACGTCTCATTATTTTCAAAAGTTCGTTCATTCGTTTTAGTTTTGGATTAGCAGCCTTAAAGGTCTGATTTGCAATAGCAACCTGCTGCTCAAGCCTTGTAAGTTCACTGGTGAGTGCCTGGACCGTAAGGTCTGCATTGATAAACTCGTATCGCATCTTCATTAGATTTGAAGGCGTCATATGCTCTTTGGACAAATCTTTTCCAAGCTGCACCTGCGTTTCAAGTGATATTCTGCGCGTCTCGATAGCCAAAAGTTCGTTTTGCAGGCTTTTAACCTGGTCCATCATCATTTGCTGCCGTTCTGTTAGTGCCACGGTTCCGAAGACTTCGGCCAGTTCGCGGATTGCCTTGCGTTGTCTTTGCATCTTTTCAGTCAAAACTCTTCGCTGATCTTCCAGTACGCTTAGCTTCTGGTTACCGCCCAGGACCTCGTTAGTTGCCTCAATCGCCATATAAGCATTTACAAAAGCGTTAACTATTTGCTCAGACTGAGCGGGATTTTGGCTTGTCATTGTTATTTTTATCAACTCAGTTCTGTTTGCCGGAACAACTGTAATAGTGCCGGATTTCAACGCCAATTTTAGTGCTGTGACAGGGTCTTTATCATTTTGAAAAAATTCCAGCTTCTTATCTGCAAGGTATTCGACGACACGATTAAGGATCTGGTTGCTGGCTATAAGATCAGCCTGTGTGTAGATAAAATTATAGTAGTTCGGCATCGCACGATCTGATTCGGGATCAGCAAATAAAATGCTGTAAACTATTGGCGAAATCCTGATAGCAGCGACAGTTTCGTGCATGGGTTTGATAAAATACCATATTGCAGGAATCATTGCTGAACACGCCAAGACGAAGGTCAACAATATAATTGGCCATCTTCGCCGAATGAATGCACGCATATCCAGCGAAACATCAGGTTGACTTTGAAAAGTATCGCCGAAATTAACAACTTCCCGCTGTGTGGGTTTGGCTTGGTATTTTTCTAGATTATCCATTTCAAATCCTTCCCAAAAAACTAAGACCGTACAAAAAATTAAGCTTTTTTGTTACTACTTCCCGTCTATTTTTCCACCCTGACAACGATAAGCTTTGATAAAATCCAGAGTTCTAAAACCACCATTGCAAGAGCCAAAGGCATCATTGCAAACCCGCCAAAGTCATGGAAAGCCTGTTCCCATTTATCCGCATTTATGACAGTAAATGCTGTTGAGGTGGCAGTTAAGCGAATCGTGTTGCAGAAAAGCCCAATAGGAAGACTGGAAATAAGGACAATGAGTTTTTCCCACCATGCCCTCTGCACCAAAAGCACTACCAAACCGTTTATAACGAAAAATGCCGTTACCATTCTCAAGCCATTGCATGCCTCTGCCACGGCAACGGCAATATTATCCAGATGTATTACATTGCCTTCCCTTATGACCATATATCCAAAGGTTTCGAGGCAAAATACCGCTGAGGTAGTCGCCCAGTCTTGCAATGGTAAGCTTATTGCCGAGTGCACAGATCTTGGCAAAGGTAACATTAAAAACAGAAACAGCACTATCGGCAAAACCTTTCGAAATATTTGCCAACCAAACAAAAACAATATCAAGCCTGCAATACTTAAAACCAGCGAGAACCTTTGAGCGGAAGAATACATAAAAAACAAACCAAAAAACCTTATTCCCTGGGCAGAAAGCAAAAGTAAAAGCCCCCACAAGCAGTAACGAATTGGGCCACGTATCATTTTCCGTCTTGACCAGGCGATATAAACAGCCAGCAGTGGAACCAGCAGGCCGCTTGAATACTCATCGCTCTGCAACCAAATGCTCCAAAGCTCTGTAAGCTCCTGCCAGTACAGCCACAGAAAAGCTGCAAAAATACACGCTATAGTTAAAAACCAGGACAAAACTTTTCCAGATTCATAGACCTGCAGCCCAGCGGGCAAATGTTTTCCAATTTCATCAACTCCTCTGCCCAGTTTTGAACGCACCTGCTCTGCCTGGATATTGGCAAAACGCCAAGCCTTGTAAAGTAACCCCCTCAAATTACTATTTGGTTTTGGTAGCAGTGCGTCCTGGATTATCACACCGCTTTTTACGAACGTATCCTCATCCAACAGGCAGTGATGAACTTGACAGCCGCGCCCTATGCAGGCTCCTTGCCAGATTGTGCTGCCAGCTACGAGACTGTCCTGGCCAACGTTAGCGTTGCGATCAATTATAACTGGGCCTAAGATAACAGCGTCTTTGGCAATCGTTACGCCGTCCATAATTACGGCTGGGCCAAAAACTCTTGCAGTTGGGTCTATTTTGGCATTGGTTGCAATCAACACCCCTTGAGCAGTTTTTCGATATTCAGTTGGAGGCAAATACAAACTATTAGAATTTGTGAGGAAATTACCGATTACATACAAGTAGTCCTGCCAATCTTCGAAGCGATTAAAACTTTTGGACAATTTCATAGCAGATATGGTCTTGGCGTCTTTAACCATTTCGGGTATTAGATTTTCTTCGATATCAAAATAGCCTTTGTCAGGGATATATTTCAAAACAGATGAGTTGCAGATATACATCTGTGGATTGCTATCCCCTGCAGTGGTATGATGACCGACTGGGTTGAATATAATAGCCATATCATCACCGGCATGCTGGTGCTTTTTAGCAATTTTTTTCAGGTCGATCCGTCCGATGATACCGATATAGAACACAAAAATCATATCGCAGTTTTCTTCTCCAACCGCATCGCGAATACTCCCGGCTGTACCCCTGAATAATTTGGTGTCTAAAAACTCAACTTCCAAATGGCTGGGCACATTTATAGAATCGCATAGTAAATTTCCATAATTATTTGAGCACACAGCTATCCTTGTTATTCCCTGATTTGATATATCATCAATAAGTTTTTGCAATACGGATTTGCCCGCTATGGGCCAGAGCGATTTCGGCAAACGAGCGGCCAGAGGGCAACTGTCGAAATCAGTAGAGCCTGCAAGTATGACGGCTTTGGCGTTTTTCATTAAATTAACTTCATTTCAGTGGATTATTATTTACTAAAAGCAAGATTGTCGAGAAATGTGTAAACTCGGTTTATTACATCATCAAGCTGATTTTGTCTTTGGCGTGGAACAAATGAGCTTAGTGATTTAATAGTTTCAATCAAAACTTTCGGCTGGTGGGCAACCAGAACATAGCCGAGCTTTGCAAATTTATCGGCGATGTCCACCTGGTGGTCATTTACAACTTCCCCATATTGTTTAAGCCTTGGCATAACCAAAAGAGGCTTATGATATTCCAATGCCATTAAAATTGTCCCCATGCCGGCGTGACCTATCATACCTGAAGCATCTTTCACCAAACTGTCATATTTGTCTTTGTCAACGCTTCGGACATATTCAAAGTGACGTGGTTCATACGAGCTGTCACCAATCTGGGCAAATATTTGATCGGCAACGGCGCCACGCTCAACCGCCAAATCTACCGCGGCAACAAGTCGATCAAAAGGGAATTGAGTCCCAACAGTTAAAAAAATCATATTACCGCACCTGCGTATTCAATGTTTCTGCCACAACGAATCAGTTCAGGCCATTGAACGAGGAAAACGTCGGCGATGTGTCTTACCATTCTGCCTGACAGAGAGAGTTTTTTAATATTAGTTATGCTGTCAATCCAGACAACTTTTGCACCAAGGGCTTTGGAAATAAAACATGTAATACACCCAACGGCAGCACCGGTACTTATGACAACGTCCGGCCTTATGCGCAGAAGAATTTTCAAACAGCGAATAAATATTGTGATAACACGCAACGGCTGTTGTCGGTTACAGTAGCCTACTACATAAACATCACCATATTCTGAAAGTTTTTCACAAACCACATCTGTAGTCGTAATGGTAAATGTATCAAGACCATCCCAGCAGTCAGCGATTCTTAAAAGCTGGCTCATGTGTCCACCCGCAGAAGCAGTCAGACAAATTCGCAGTTTTTTTGGTCTATCCATCATCTGAATCAGAAAAAGCAATTTCAGTTCCGAACAAATTCGTCATAACTATACGAGCCTTGGTTTCCCAGCTGCATCCTTCAATCTTTTTTCTTCTAACTGCCGCAAGTTCGAAGCTATCTTCGGCAATAGCTTTTTTTATACTGCCGGCAAATTCAGCAGGATTTTGAGCCTGGTATACCACATCGAGATAGTCCTCCAATTCTGCAAAAGGTGTGCTGACCACCGGTTTTCCCAATGCCAGATATTCTTTAAGTTTTACGGGATTGCAAAATTGTATCCAGCCGTTCTGCTGCCATGGCATTATCGCAACGTCAAAACACTTGCCGTAATGTGGGATCCGGCTGTAAGGCCTCTGCCCTAACATCCATACATTTTTCCGCTCAGCCAAACGCGAACAATCTATGGAACTGTTTCCAATAAACACAAAAGACATCTCTGGCAGTCTGTCCACGACCTGTTCTGTAAGCGTGATATCAAATGTATGATTGTCAATGCCGCCAAAAAAACCTATGACCGGGCGTTTAATCGAAGCAAATTCAAAAGGAGTATGTTTGGACTTTTCAGCCAGGGAAAACATTTCATAATCGACACCATGATCAAGATATAAGGCGTTTTTGCATTGGCTGTGCTCTGCCTGGTAAAGCTTTTTATTAACAAATACCGTTAGGTCAGCATTTGATTTGAGAGTACGGTCATAGCTTCGTATTATTTCACTGTCGATGTTCGGAAATTCCTCGAATCTGTCCGTCCTCTGGTAAACAAGTTTACTTTTTTTCATTTTGATAGCAGTTTCACAGGCAGCCGGGCAACCAACCCATACGATTGGCAATTCAATATCAAGCTTGTGTGTAATCAACAAGATTTGATACCTTAGAAGCGCCTCATTAAACGGTCTGGCCCATGAAATGTGGTGCACCGGCAGAGTAAAAGGACTGTAAGCCCAGAATCCGGCATCAGTCATTTTAAGGCCATTGAAAATACTTTTGCTTTTTCGCACCAGTTTTTTAACAAACTTTTTGCCATGGCCAAGACCTGGTTTTTGCATCACTATGGAATTAACATAAACGACCGTGCCATTCTGCGCAAAACGGCGCATCAATTGCATGTCTATATGGCCGCGATTATGATACCACCAGTCCTCGCCGCCAAAACAGATCACGGACATGTTCGGATTGTCTTCAATTCGACTGAGCAACTTGTTTGTACACCCCCAGCATTTTTTTGGCCACTGAATCCCAACTGAATTCCAGCATTGCTCGGCTGCGTGCGTTTCTACCCATTTGCATTGTCTTTTTAGGCAAATCCATCATTTTAGCGATAGCTCTGGTAAGGCCGGCCACCATCTGTTCTTTGTCGGACAGGCGAACTTTTATGCCGCAATCCTCAGTAACAATATAACCAGGCCCACCGGAATCGACACAAACCACCGGCAGCCCCGCAGCCATGGCTTCGATAACCGCAATGCCCGCAGGTTCTTTAAGGCTTGGAAATGCGAAAATATTCGCATCGGCAAGGGCTTTTGTGACTTCAATATTCGGCAAAAAACCTTTCCAGATAATTCTGTCAGCTATACCAAGTTTTTCAGCAAGATTTCGGTATTGATCTTCTTGCGGCCCCTGACCATAGATAGTTAAAATAATATTCCTTTTCCGCAGCTGCGCAAGAGCTAAAATCAACAACTCAAGTCCCTTGCTGGCAACGACCCTGCCCACGTAATTTATTCGGAAGTAATGATTATCACTTGAGGATTGTTTTATGTTGCTGCCTTGGACCGCTATTCCTGAGATAACCTCGCATTTATCGTGATATCTTTGCGAGATTAAACTCTTCATATAAGGTGCGGACAAAATTATGCGTTCTGATTGAGCATAGTGTTTTACAAGCAAAGGATCGAATCGCATCCTAATATTGTCCAATGCTCTGAGTTTGAATAACAGGCCTTCTTTACCATTCAACTGTTTCATGACCGCAGGAGGCTTGAGGCCTCCACCAATCGGCCCGACAATAAACTTCGCCCCAAGACCGCTTAACGGCGAAGGATATCGTAATGAATAAGGAGCAAGGTGATGGCACAGGTCAATATTTTCTTTGGCAATAAGTTTTCGTGCCGCTTGTCGAGCCTTGAAAAAGAACTCTATATATGCAGGATGCACAGCCCGGTCGAAACTTTCCCACCATTTAAAATTCATACGCAGGTTCAATTTAATAAGCTTAATATCAGGCTGGTCTTCAAGGCCGCACAGCCGAGTGTACCGACTGCCTGTTGTTAAGACGTGAACATTGACAGATTCGGCAAGTTTGATTATCCAGTCATAACTCATGCGGGCTTCGCCGACATCATCTTTGTCCACACAATACGCACAGATGAGTATATTCAGTTTTATCTTAGCCTGGCCAATCATTTCACCATCAAGATTTTAATTTTTGCGATTTGAATTTTTGTCAGCAGATACCAGATAACTGCCGTAAAACGAAAGGATGGGAAAATACCGCCCCAATATATAAGTTACTTTGCCGCTACCGTAAGTTTTTACATTTGCAAAACCAATTTCCTGCATCTTTCTACACAACTCTTTCGGGCAATGCTGCGAAAGGTGCGAGCCGCCTATAACCTGACGGCCTGTAAACTTAAGCCTAATATAATTTGGATTCGGCGTTGTCAACAGCAGCCTGCCATTTACTTTAAGGATGCGCAAAAACTCAAGAAGAGTCGGTTTAATATCAGTTGTTTCGAGATGTTCTATAAACTCGCCCGCAACGATTACATCAAATGATTCGTTTTCAACATCGATTTGAGTCGAACAGCAACATATCATTCCGTCATAGGCGGCAGGCAATGAATTTAATCGTTGTTTCACGCAATCCATGCCTAAGATTGAAAGCCCGGGCTCCAAGCCATTCAACACTTTCCCGCCTCTGCCAGTATTGCATCCTACATCTAAAACGGTCCTGGCGTTTTGGGGAAAGTAATAAAGAAATTGCCTGTACCGATCTTCGGTAAAAGGGTCTGACTGGCTTTTGACCTGCCGTAAATTTATGTTTTCATAGTCCGGCATTTTAGATTTTTATCAATCTTCAAATCAGGATTGGAATTTTAAATATTGCTGGTATCTCAATAAGCCTTTAAAGCCTGTCTTATGGTTGCAGATAAGAGCGGATCTGTCATCGCCGGGCCGCAGGCAGTTGGCTGGTACCAAAACAAAAAGCCTCGAAAGATAAAATAGGCCCATTAACCAGACACCTGTTTTTGCCTTCCATCTGGGCCAGTGCTTAAACATCAGCCTGACCAAAGACTCATCGAATATCAAAGCACGCCTGTCACTGTGACCTGCAGCACTTGCGCCGCCAAGGTGTATAATTCCTGCCTCAGGAGTGAACAGATTCGTCCAGCCGGCTTTGCCAAACCTGTAACACCAGTCGACCTCTTCACCATAAACAAAGAAACGCTCATCCATCATTCCAACTTGGGCAATTGCGTACCTGCGAACAAGCATGAAACAGCCGGTCACAACGTCTACTTCTTGAACGCTGTTTCTGTCCCACCAGGTCATTCGCTCACGCCCAAAAAATCTGCTCTGAGGAAAAAGTCTATACAAGTAGCTGGTGAACAATATTTGATTCAACAGCGATGGGAACATAAAGCACGTTGGCTGTAATGAACCGTCAGGATTTAGAACGCGACATCCTGTCACTGCCGCTTCGGTATGCTTATCAGCGAAAGAAACCGCCCTGTCGATTGCATCGTCGAGTATGATTGTATCGCTATTTAAAAGTAGCACGTATCTGCCCTTCGAAATAGAAATGCCCTGATTGTTGGCCACGGCAAAACCTGCATTTCGAGAATTTTCTAAAAGTATTACTTGGCCAAAATCTTTTCTTACCATCTCTGCAGAGCCGTCGGCCGAAGCGTTGTCAATAACTATCACCTCAAAACCAATCGCTTTGGTTTGTTGAAAAATCGATTCCAGGCAATCGGCAAGAATATCTTTCGTGTTCCAGTTGACTATTACAATCGAGACATCCATAGCAGTATCACTCAATCCTCTTAATTACAGCTTCAACGAACTGCCTACATATCTGCAGGTCAGTTCAAAAGAAAGTATCAGCCCAATTTGCACGCGGTTCCGAAAATTGTTTTCACGATTTACGGTAATAAATTTTTTGAATTTGGCTGGTTCATATAAAAAACCACTCGCCATTGAATCTGGATCCATAAGTTCGGCCGTTCGGCTTGAAACAAGGTTTTTCACTATCGCAGATTCAATGCCAACGTCATCATTTAATGGCGGTGCTTTGCCAATAAAAAGCGTGGTCAGTTTGGAGGCGATTTTTTTAGTCAGCCTGGCGTAATAGCCCGGCATCCGCCAGCAGTCGCCCAATATCAAAGGCCTTGCGGGCAGACCATTTAAAAGAGCAACCTCAGCAAAGGCCGGATGGCACAGCGTCAATGTGCGTTTTACAAGCCTGGAATTTTTTTTGAACTGCCAGGGCAGCCGAAACGACATATCAATGATTTCGTTATCAAAAAATGGAACTTCCTGCCGATAGAAGAAATTGTTGAACGAACAGCTTCGCCCGGCAAAACGCTGCTGCCTAGATCTGAAATAAAAATCATCAAGACGCCAAAAGGTCGTGGCACCAGACGTATCGGCAAAATAACTCTCAATCGATTCTTTGAGCATATCGCTGTGATTTGGAGGAAACAGCTTAGAGAAAATTCCGGTTTCAATTGAAATGTTAGGCCGAAGCTTTAATCCAATGAGTCTGTCAGTTCTAACTTGCTGAGAGTGATTTGAAACGCCCTTGTGAGAAATATAATAAAAGCCCCTAAGTATCTCGCCGCCAACGCCGGAAATCGATGAATCTCGAATGTCGCGAGTTTGCCTGTTACAGGCCGGAGAAGCTATCAGATTCAGACTGTTCCCTTCGCCATCGGTTAATGTGTTTATGATCTGCAGATCGTCATAGAAACACTGGTTGATGTCCTCCAGAGCCGAAAGTACATAATGTCTGAAGTCCTGGGCCTGTCTTAATCGCTGGACTATTTCAAGCTCGGCGCAACCATTTTCGGCAATAGTCCATGTATGAAAGTCTTTATTTGAACCAGCCGCACAGGCCAGATTCATGCGTGAGTCGATGCCTCCGGTCAATTCCACCGACGTTCGACCATTATTCGAAATTCGCTGCGACACAGCCTTTCTGTATTTAATTGCCAGCTCGCAGCAAGCTTCATCAATAGTTCTGCCATTCTGTTCTTCTGTTGGCGGCCGCCAATATCTGCGAGAACAAGCACAGCAGTCGATAATACTTAGCCAGGCTGCGGGAGCGATCTTTTCTATTTCTCTAAAAAAGGTTCGCTGCTGTAAAAGATGGCCTACAAGAAAATAATCCGCCAGTGAATACGCATCCAGATGAACGGATATCACAGATGCCAGTGCCAAAGATGACGTTGATAAAATATAGTCGCCATCCAATTTGGCCAGATAGATATGGCCAAGACCAACTCGGTCGGTAACAATGTTGAAACTTTTCTTTCTACCATCATAAACAATTATAACAAATGGTGCGTTTAACGACATAAGTGCGGTTTTGCCGATGGCCAAATAATCATTTAAAACTGCTTTTGCAAAAAATTCCGGTTCCAGTTCCAAAGTCCTGAAACTCGATGGGTTGCCGATACACCCAAGCCAGCTTCCCGTAGCAGCATCCCTGGCAAATCCGTGTGTGCGGGCATGCCGCAGCCAAAGTTTCGTGGCAACTATACCGTCGGCTTTGACACTATCGGTTTTAAAGCCTTCGCTCTGAGATGCAAGTTTTGCGACTAAGCGATCAAAAATATTAGTTTTTTTCTCAGTTAATTGTTGTCCACTTACTATCGCTGCAAATGCTGTCATGAAACTATCCTAAATATTGACAAATTCGTAATCTCTTAATGAGTTTATAAACCGAGCGTTGGTATTTTTCACAATGCCCGGCATAACGCCGCAAAAGCCCAGCATCATAAAGAAGAATGTGACCGGCTGACCAAAAAGTGATACGGAATTCATCGCCCCCAGAAGACCGAAAAGTGCCGCTGCCAGCGTCCATATCAGCCATCTGTCGGCAGGTAGCAAACTGGCCCTATATGCTAAAATTAATTTTTTTGTCGCAGCTACGATAATAAGCGCAAAGGGGACAAAGCCTACTAATCCATATCGGCTCAGAACAAGTAGGTAATGGTTTACAATATCAGTATGGCCTCTGCCGTCGATCATAGCACTCCAGCCAGGATCCGCGGTTCCGAATCCGACTAGCCAGTGACCCGACATGCCTCCTTTGTATAAAGCAACCTCTATCAGCTTGCTGCGATACCAGGCAGTGGCGCTATTAAAGGTGAATCTTCCAAGAACATCGTAGAAGTGTCGATTGCTGATAATTTCCACAACGACGCAGCCAACTATCACCATAACAACTACCGTTTTCCAGTATCTTCTATAGGGATAAAACATCAAAAATAACATAGCTAACAGCCCGGCAAGTATCGACCCACTTGAGACAGAAGAAAACATTCCCAGACCCATCAAGCCAAGGCCTATCCAGTAAATCATTTTCTTATTCTCTCGTACGTTCCTTAATAAACCAGCACATATCGGTCCAAACATTGCAAAAAATAACCCGAACATAATTGACATTGGGAAAGTTACATCTGCCCTAAAAAAGCCGTGCCTGGGTATCGGGATGTATTGTGTCGAACTTTTCCAGGCATGATACTTTTTTAGAAAACCAACCGGATTATTACCGGTAAGGCACTGATAAAAACCTGTCACAGCTAAAGGTGCCGCTATTACAACCAGCCATTTCAATAGCGTCACATATTGGCTTCTGTCAGTTATTATTAATCGAACCGCAAAATACGGAAGGACTATATCAAAAACAGCTCCAGCCCGGTTTTCCAGAAATTCCATAAAAGATGGATTGGTTGTGGCGCCTGCTAAAATCTGGCCGACAAAATATATAATAACAAGTTTGTCAAGCCAGATGAATTTAAAGTGTTTAAGATTTTCACCTCTTAACAACAGATTCAAAAATATCGCAAGGATAACAATTCTGGATACATTGAAATCAACAGTTCCTGCTTTTATGGTAAGATAGGATGGATACCACGCCAGCGCCGCCACATATGTAATCAGTCCATAAAGCGGCGCCGAACAAAATACCAGAACGCTTGCAGTTGCTGCTATGAGCAGAGTCGCCCATTGCATGAAATATTCCCCCAGAAGATAATTTTGCAGAATAGAAATTTGAAATCAGGTTTTGGTAGGCTCATCAGTCCCATTAAAAAATTTGGAGCGCCTTATCCAATTCCGTTTAACAATACGTCGAAGCGTTCCTAAAAAAGATCGCATCTTTTCACTAACCGTCAGCGACCGCCAGTTTGAAAATAATGAAAATCCCGAATACCTTGGCCTTGGCAGCATCATCATTCGCATCGCAAGGAGCCTGCCCCAGAGATTTTGCCTCTTTTTCAAAAGCGATTTTTGCGACCAGGCAAGAACGCTCGGATCGACCCTGTATAACGTTACGTACCCGGCTTCCATGGCCCCTGCCAGTGAATCCTTACCCTTTTCGGTTCGAACCAACACCAGAGATTGTCCCGGATCAGTTGAATTAGGTTTTCTATACCACGGGTCACCAACAGAAATATCAGCAAACTCGCCAGTTGAATCAGGACACAGGCGACATCGCAACTGAACATATTTGCTTAGAATCTCGCCCCATGACTGCTCATAACTCATCTGCAACCGACGATTATCCGGAGCTTTGAGTTTCACTACAGTTTTGCCAGGCCAGCCGTTGCCGCGATATCTAAGTTCTACTACCTGCTCAGCCGAGACACCAAACGAATCAAGCAAAAATTTTGTCCCCTCGCTGCTGGGTGTACCGGCACAAAAAATGCTTATTGCTAAACATAATTTCTCGCTTACCGCAGGATCAATTTGCTGAAATTTTCTAAGCCCGACAACATCACATGGCTTGCCAATAAAAACACAAGGTTCAGCCGCTTTTTGAATCCAGCCTAATTCCGCGCAAGGCGCAGCAGGTGAATATCTCGAGCCTGTGCAGTTCAGAAGTTCAGATTTATTACGACTGAAAACAGTTTTACTCCTTAAGGGATTTTCTGTATCCCGGCCAACATGCAACACCACCCCTGCATGTTTGTTTTCTAAGCAATAAAGCGCAATCGCCGTCACAACACCTCCCGACGAACCGGTATAGCGAATATCAAAATCACTTGCATATCCTTCCCAAACCTCCAGCACAGGCCCCCACTCCCTGGCCAGTTCAGGCATAACTTCGCCATTAAATGCATTATGCGATAGCTCAATTCCAGGACAGATGTCCAGACATCGGCTGCACTGCTGACATTTTGACTTATCTATCACCGGACGAATACCACACGATGAAAAATCCTGCAAGTTGACATTTTGTTCCGGACATACCAAAGCACACGCTCCACACCCGGTACAAAGTCGCCAGGCAGCTACATCAGCCACATTCCTAATTCTTTTCTCTGACACCATCAATTGCCTTACTAATATCATCGAAAATTTTCAAAACACTTTCCTTTGCCTGGCAAACTTTTAGCGATAACTCCTTGGATATTCTTTTCCTATCGACAAAAGCTTTGGCTACTAAAGAAACAACTTCTGATTCGCCCTGCCTTCTAAGATCGATGGTATAATCTGCCAAACCCACCGAACGGAACACCCCCCGAAATTTATCGCTGTAAGCAAGACCTACGCTTGGAATATTCTGGGTGATAGCTGCAATGGATGCATGCATACGAGAGGCCAGAAAAAAGTCACATAAACCTATGGTATGTTTGGTTTCGCAGGGATTACGACTGCCGGCGGTAATAAATATTCGATTCTGGTATTTTTCGCGCAATTCCTCATATACACTTCTGCATGCTGCAACATCACTTTCGATGCAGCCTGCCTGGTCCAGCACATGTGGCACCAACAACACAACAACTTTTTGGTTATCCATAAGAAGCTCAATGATTCTGTAAACCAGGCACTTGTAATCAACTTTCAACTTATCTACATTTCGATAATTGCGGTTACCATTAAACAAAAGCCCGCTGACATTGAACCCCACTACAACTGCACCATCATCGCCGGCTTGCGATAACTGATCAATATCGCTTGCGTCAGGCTCATACGAATCCAGAACAAAGGCAACATCAGGGCAAAAACAGGATTTATCCTGCAATCGGCCGGCACCGGCAATTTTTTGCACTTCAGCAATTCCTTCATGATCTCTTGAATAAATCCGCAAGGCGTGTTTGAAAAAATACTTTGCAATTGTTCGGGAGGCAAGCGAACTGAAAGGGCCATATGTCTGCGGTAGCAAAACCAGCCGAGCACCAACTAAAACCGCGAGATACTGGCCAAGTGTAACGTAAATCAGTCGTCTCATTCCATATATATCACTAAAACTGTCGCCGCCGGATATCGCTGCAACAAAACCAGACCCTGCAATAGTTCTAAGATATTCGTTCCGATTTATAATGGTCGATTTTAAAGAACGCACAGGCAGCAATTTTAAAAACCACGCCGTTAAAATAAGCCTCAGAATGTGATTTTTAGTCCAGACTCTTTTCGAAATATCCATATTCATCAGTTTGATGTCAACACTGCCGTCTTTTAGCTTTACACTACAACAACCGTTTGCTTTGCCATAGTTCAACAACACAATCTCGGCATCATCGAACTTCTGTGTCAGACATTTAACAGACGCTGCGGCAAGTGCCGAAACACCACAGTTTGAAGTGTCAAAAGATGCCCCCAACAAACAAATTTTCATTTATACCGCTCCCTCCAGGTTATGAATTGGCAACATTACCATTTGCTCTTAATTCTGAATAATCTCTTGGCGCGGTCTTTGGCTCGTCGAAGATTCAAACGCCACCCGATATAATTTTCAGGATCAACCGAAGCTTTCTGCAAAAGTACTGCCGACCTTTTAAGTTGTTTTTGCCAGGCCCGGAGCGTTTCAACACCATTTACCCTGGCTGAAAGCGGCATATAACGTTTCAAATCATCATCGGTTTGTAGGCAACTATTGGGCGAACGAGGGTCATCCATATGTTCCTGATAAAGAAATGGATAATACCAGCCATTAACCCATCCCTTCGCAGCAAGTCTAATGCAGTAGTTGGTAAAAGATTGCCCCGCCTGAAGCAGGCCATTAGCTTTTAGGCACTCACGCTTCATCAAATATCCAGTCCCCCCAATCCAGCAATTCTGCATAATCTGATGTCCGTTTCCAAAACCCATGATCTTCTTGTTGGCAAGTGCAGGGATAAAGTCTTCATCAGGAAAACACCAGCACCCAATTACTCCAAATTCCGGAACATCTGTATGTGCACCGCATAAAGCATCAATCCATCCATACGGCACGAGGCAATCATCATCCACCTTGGACAAAAAATCGCCCGTGGCATTTGACCAAAACCAGTTTGTAGGCTCACGAAGCTTCTTATTCTCTCGGCTGTGATAAAATTCATAGACCCGCTGGTTGTCTGCAAAGGATTTTACAACGTCCAGCGTCTCTTGGTCAGTTCCATTATGCCAAAGCCAAACTCGCGTTCTTTCATCACATGTTTCAAAAAGCCGATTCAAACTTAGCTGCGTATAAACTGGACGGTTATACGTAATAACCAAAATATCGATGATAGCTTTGTTAAGGTCTGTTTTCACCCGTAACATCCGAACTTAAATCGCCGACACTTTCCTGTTCAACCTTTGAGGCAGCCAGACTTATCATCCACTCGATGGTTTTCGTTATCCGCTCATGCAGTTTCTTCCGTAATTTCTCATCCAAAGCAATAAAATAAGCAAAGACACAGTAAACCGAGCCTGTCGCGGAAACAAAAAGAATAAGCGACGGCCAATCATTAACCTGGTTGACAATATTGGTGCTGTGAACAAGTAATACCAATAACCCCATGATAAGCCAGGGCCGCAATAGACAGTCAACATAGTAACCCAACAGACTCGTACGATGCAGCCTACATATATACCACGGACAAACGATGCCTCGTATAAGCGTAACGGAAATCGCAAACCCAAGTGCCACCCCTGCCAGCCCCAGTTCTGTCAGCCAAACCAGCAGTATGCTAAGGCCCAAACTAAGAAAACCCTCCACCGAAGCCATCACCGCCTGTACTCCCTGACGGCCTGTCCCTGCAAGCAGTGTACCCGTAATGGTAAGTGAAGTTTCAACCAGATAGCCGGCTGCTAAAATCATTAGCGCAGGATACGCAGCTTCAAAGCCTTCGCCTACCCAGAGTCTGATAAATCTTGAACCAGCCACAAAGATTATCAGCATCATACCAGCTGAAAACATCGTAACAACTTTGGTGCCGTTTCTAAACAACGAGGTAATCTCAAGGTGGTGATTACCTCCATCAAGATACGCAAATCTTGGCAAGAATACTCTTGATGGAGCCGTTACCGCTTGACGAACATATCTAATTAGAAGTCCGGCAACACCATAAAGAGCTACCGCTTCGATGGATATCATCTTTCCGATAATCAGGCTGTGGCCCTGAAGGCGAAGCGCGGAAACAACTGTAATAACAGTCGACAGGATTCCAAAACGAATAAGTGACTTAGCATGAGCGAGCTTGAACCTGCCGAGTTTAAAGTGAATACCTGGACAAAACCTGACAAACATCACTGCCATCAAAACAGTTGAGAAAATGGTAACTGCCAATATTGCATAGCCCATCCCCACAACACCATAGCCAAAATACACACAACCAGCTAACCCTAATGCCCGGCATATTGCCATTACTATCGAAACAAAATTAGCTACTATCCATTTTTCATGTGCCCGTATGCTGGCATCAAGTATCCGCATCGGACACTCGATGGCCGCTGCCAAACCCATAACACGTAAAAGTGAGGCCAATTCAGCTCCTGCCTTATAGAAACGAGCAACTGGTTCGGCTATCAACATCGAAATCGCAAAAATAACCAAACCTATTCCCAAAAACATCACCAGGCCGGTACTGACAATTTCGCTGGCGGAACTATCGTCATCCCGGCCGGAATAAAATGGCACATAACGCATTATGCCGGCTCCAACCCCCAACCTGATCAAGCCATAGTAGCCCAGAAGATGAGCGACAAGGGTCCATATTCCAAAGTTAGTCTTGCCCAGATGAGTTAACAGATATGGTGTAAGCAAAAAACCAATTACCATATTTGCGCCAAAGGGGCCACAATTACTCACTGCATTAATCAACATTGAGGGACGCCCCCTTCGCGGAATCTTCGCAGAAGAAACATCCTCAATCAAAGCCGCATGATTATCTTTAATGCTGTCTTGAAACATCGCTCTTTAAGAAAAGGTATTCTTTTTCGGATTTAGACCTTGAAACAAGCAAAAACTACCAGGAATCTATTACCGCCCTTTTCATCGCTCGAAGTTTTCTTCTTATCACGTTCTCTCGGGCCATTCGATAATATTGAACATCATTGGTAAGAAAACTTATCAGATGATTACCTTTGAAACCGACACAGGCAAATGGAGCTAACTTGTAAAAATCCTGCGAAGACCAACTGCTGCGGTGCTCTTCCAGCGAATTGCCAAACTCTGCCCCCTGCTGGCTATTACGCCTGGGAACGCTTACCAAAACTCCCATCTTGGCTCGGCTGACAAGTTCCGACAAAAGTTCCTGAGCAGATGATTTATCAATATGTTCCAGAATATCGCCCAGGAAAATAAAATCGTAATCCCAATCCTTCTGCAAAAAATCAATTATGTTTTCTACATACACGTTATCATATACAACCTTGTGAAGCTGGCCCACATAACGCCCAAAACCTTCCAGAGCATCGATCCTAACTAATCTGTTTTCCCATATAGTACGATTTTTAAGCTCAGGCCCAAGGCTTTGCCTGTGACGCAATTCAAGGTACTCACGAAACAAAACCCCATACTTGCCATACCCGGCACCAACATCAAGCAATCGCTTCGGTGCTATTTTCCAAACCAACTCGATAACAACAGCTATTGTCTCAGGATTACTCGAAGGCATTTACAGACTCTTAAAAAATTATATCAGACACAATTTCACGGAATGTCCAACTTTTTTAGTTTCCTCTGAAGCAGCTGTTTCAAAACCATTTTGGCTTCGCCTCCCATTTGCCTCCAGTAACGGCGCAGCCACTCTTCGATCAGAACATTGTAACAGGTGATTTTGTCATAAAAGCTCAGGCCAGACTGTCCAATCAGTTTCAGACTTTCATAAAACAGCTTCGACATCGGTATGATACATTTGCCCTTGTTTTGCGGGTCGAACCAGACTGCAACATCTTCATAACTATTGTTAGCTCTTCGACAACTGTCCGGGTGCACTCTGCGGTAAAACAACGGCTCATCAATTTGCCAAAACTTACCACGCAAACATAATTCCAAAAGAAGCGTATGGTCTGAAGCAAAATAACTACCAATAAGATGGGTTTGCTTGAGAACTGAGCTTCGGATCAGACCGAAAAGAGCGTTGGTCCCACGCAGATTTCGTACAAGATGGCCCAGGCGACGCTCTGGATTTCCATACCTGATATCCATGTTGTCATCATACTTGCCCAAAAAATTGCCATCACTGTCAATCGTCATCCTGCGAGCATAACAAAGCACCACGTCAGCAGGAGCGCCATTCATTTTCTCCAGACACTGTTGCAAAAACCCCGGCGCCAACAAATCATCGTGGGCAGCCCACTTGAAAAAATCCGCTCCGGCATACCTGAAAACAAGATTATAGTTTCTTGATGCCCCCAAGTTATCTTCATTGCGATAGTATCGAACACGCCGATCCATTGCCAGATACCCCCGACAAATATCCTCTGTACTGTCAGTCGAAGCATTGTCAGAAATAATCAGTTCAAAATCCTCGAAACTTTGACCAAGAATCGAATCCAGAGCTTCCTGCAGGAATTGTTCGCCATTATAAACCGGCATGCCAATACTTATCTGCGGCATCATATTTCCCCCATCGCCCAAATATCGAACAAAATGCGGTTTTGCTAAACTCCGTCCCCGTCAGTTGCATCCGAAAATTTATACAACCTTTATTTCTGCCTAAAACTTATGTACTCGTCACACAATTTCAGTTAACACTATGCTTCAAAAAACCTAACGGCCGGATTGCGCTTCTATATATTTGAAACTTCGTACACTGCCGTCTTCGTCTGGGAAAAAATCCAGAATCACATCAGTCATTTCCTCTGCTACCCTGCGTATCGAATCTTCCAGTACTGAGCTTATCTGCACCTGTGCAACATAACGAGTCACATCACCTGCAATATTTGGAGTTCGCCACCCAATGCCGCTAAATCCCTTTTCTTTAGATATGATTTGCCCATTAAGAATGTAAAAGCTTAAGACAACGATCTCTTCATTACTGGGCGCAGGTTTATGAAAATGATGTAACAGAGATGATACCGGTCGGCTGGAACGCGAAAAAAATTCCAACAACTCAGTGCTGTCATGCACCCAGCCGGCACCAACATAACATACCTGCGGACGATGACCTAACATGGTCCTGGGACGAGCTGAGTAAGCGATGTAAACATTCGCCCACTGATTACCAGTTCGGTTAATGTATAGACGGTTTAGAAACTCGTCATTCCCACTAACTCTCTGAATATTTTCGGGAACTGGAATGTCTTCGCCGGACCAATTTCCGACACTGAAGGGAAAAGCTGTTATGGGAACAGGAAGGTTGATTGGCTTTTGAGTCAGCGACTTCATACTGGCAGCAAGAATTCGATACCCAGCTCCAACTAATATCATGATTGCAACCGCTGACAACCACATTAATGGAGCTGACTTTTTTGGGACTTTTGGCTTCTTAGACCCTATCATGCGTTCTTCCCCCATAAAGACGCGTGTCAAGCTGCGTTCATAAAGACCTGTCAGAGTTATACATATGTTGTAACCCGAAAGTGGCATATCTATAACAAAAATTTACGTCTTTAATAAAGACAAACAAGCTGGTTTTGCGACTGTAATTCTCAAAAAGACGTAATAAAATCACCAAAATTAATTACATGAAAAAGTTCGAAAAACTTAATAAGCCCCCAATTTTTTGCAGCAAAACTACAAGTATATCTTAATTGTAAATCTCTCTTTTTGTCAAGTAAAAAAGTTTTCTTTTTCATAGAAAACTTTGCCTTGACATACAATTTCAATCCCATATTATGAAGTGCTAAAGATAATTTGCAATGTCATTGACGTACCCCCACTTGAGCTTTAAACAGGTGATGAACAACTCCAGATTTTTAGAATCTTCATTCGATTAATTTAACTACTTGGGTTTCGGTATTTTGTCTATATTTTCTAAAGAACCGCGAGCATTTAAGCCGAAAATAGAAGAGAAACATCAAGTTTCCAAGTAACATTGAAGTACCATCGATTTTTGCCTCTTTTGAACTGTTAGATCCTCGATTAGCAGCTTCAGTTTTTCGAATCTTGAGATATGTCATCTTCTGAGTCTTTGCGCGCTTCTCCCAAAACATGGGTAACCCCCGGATAGCTCTGGAAAACGCCCTATTAAAAGGAATTTATTGTAGTGCTTGTAAAACGGATTATTTATCAGTAAACTTAAGGAGGATTCAAATGCAGTACAAAATGTTGAAAAAGGACTTTCAATCAAAGCATAGTAATAAAGGAGGATATAGTAGTTTTTGGGGGGGCAGTATTGTGCTGAGTAGTTTCTTTCGAGCGGCAACAAAGAACAAATCAGAAAACAGGCCGTTATCTATCCGCCTGTCATTTTGGCTTTTTATTGCCATAATGATATCTCTGCTATCGCCGGCTAAGGCCGTGGCGGGTACGTATTATTTAGATGCTGTAAATGGCAACGACGCCAATCCAGGCAGCAGTTCGGCACCATGGAAAACAATCGCAAAAGCCAAAGCTTCCGCCATAGCGGGCGATACCATGTTACTCCGGTCCGGCAACTATGGCTCGGTAGGGTTTGACCATACCAACAACTACGGAACTAACTGGCAAAACTCCATCACATACAAAGCCGATACAGGCGCAATACCGGTATTTTCCAGCCTCTCAATACAATGGGAGGACGCATCAACTCCAAAACCAAGATACCTGGAGTTTGATGGAATTCACATCAATGTTACCGCGGCAGGACGCGCAGTAGCCGTGTGGCTGGAGGACGTCTCTTATTTAAGATTAAAAAACTGCGATATCAAAGGCCTTTATTCGAATGTCCGCGTTGGAGGCATCACTTTAAGCGCCCTTCAAACCGCAACAAATGGTACCAATCGTAATAGCAACATTTTAATTGATGGATGTGAGGTCACAGATTCTCTGGTCGGCATGAAAATCGGCGGATATATAGGTGAAAACGTTGTGATTTCCAACAATCACATCCACCATATCGCCGGCAGTGGTATCGCTCTGGTAAATTACAAAGGCAACGGAAAAATCTTAATCGACGGCAACCACATCCACAACCAGTCACCTATACCCGAACCCAATGGAGGCACCACCCACGGCACAGGCATAAGCATAAGAACCGAAAACCTGACTGTAAGAAATAACATAATTCACGACTACGGCAATACAAGGGGAATTAGAACATATCAGATTGTCTTCCCCAACAACGGCTATTCCAACATGCTTTTTGAAAACAACCTGGTTTATGACATTGTAAATCTCTACGCCGTGGAATTTGTAGACGTTGGACAAAACTTTGTCGTCAGAAATAACACCTTTGTAGGCCACTACAACAATCGAACAAAGGCATACTGGTACAACTCCGCTCTCATGGCAGGAACCGCAACCAATATAGACGGCAGTAGTTTCTATATGCATAACAATGTGCTTGTGGGCAACCTTATGATGGGCACCAATCTCTATCGCCCTGCCAACAATACTAATAATATAATATACGCCTATTTCGATGGCACTTGGCGAACAAGTTATCCGGGCAATATCATCGTCCAGGGCAATACTACACATTCGAACTATTTCGAAGGTTCCGGCAATTTCTTCGTTGGAGGCCCTGGTTTTAATTATAATCACATGCACGGCATAAACCTCAACGACGCTTTTCAATTAGCACCAGGTTCACCTGCCATCGGCTACGCCAACCCCGCACAAACCCCGCCGACCGACTTGCTTGGAAATCTCAGAGACTCCGACCCGGACGCAGGCTGCTATGAATATGGCGCATCTGGCAACACCAACCAAAGACCAAACCTGAACCCTATAGGTAACAAGTCAGTTACTGTCGGCGAAACACTTGAGTTCAATATCTCAGCAACCGACCCGGAAAATGATGCGATTACCTTTTCAGCCGGCAATCTCCCACAGGGAGCAATTTTTGCGGTAAATACGCAACTGTTCACCTGGACACCGGAGCAAAACCAGACAGGAACACATGATGTAACCTTCTCTGTGTCAGATGGATATTCAGCTGATACCGAAACGATAGCAATAACCGTCACACATCTCGACGCTGATAATGACTCTCTGCCGGATTATTGGGAGCTTCAGTATTTTAACAACCTGGACCAAAATCCTCAGGACGATCCCGACGAAGATGGACTGACAAATCTCACTGAATATGAAAACGGCACTAACCCTGCAGTCTTTGATGAAATACCTGACAGCCTTGTTCTGAATATGAAATTTGACGAGGGAACCGATATCATAGCGCAGGATTCTTCGGGCTATGGCAATACCGGAACCTTAATTAATAACCCAACATGGACAGCAGGCCAAGTCGCCTCCGCTTTAGGTTTCGATGGTATCGACGACCAGGTTAATTGCGGAAACGATTCGAGCCTAAATCTAACCGACAGTTTAACGATCTGTGCATGGATTAATCCCAGAACTTTCGGGCAAAACGGCTGGGGAAGGATCGTAGACAAAGGAGACGGCACCACTGGATATTCTTTCTTCGTCGACGAAAGAATCCAAGGTATAACTTACGTAATATACGGCGGCATCCTGGTCTCATCCAACTCCAACACTGTCACGCCAAACCAGTGGCAGCACGTCGCCGTTGTATACGACCAATCTTCAAGCACAGTCACTTTCTACGTAGATGGTCAACAGGCAGGCTCGGCAGCCTATGCAACAAGTCCCGCAGATTCTGCCAACAGCCCCCTCGTCGTCGGCATCCGAGGTTTCGACTTGAGAAGAGCATTCGACGGACTAATCGATGAGGTCAGAGTTTATAACGAGCCGCTCAGCCAAAGCCAGATTCAGCAGTTATTAACGGAGCCTGTACCTGACGATAATGCCGCACCTGTATTAGAACCAATAGGAGGTAAAACCACCCAGGAAGACCAACCGCTGTCATTCACTATAACAGCTACCGACGCCGATGACGATTCGCTCACCTATTCAGCCCTGAATCTGCCCACAGGTGCAATTTTCGATGCTCAAACTCAACTGTTCTCATGGGCACCTGACTTTACCCAGGCTGGTTTCTATCAGACAACTTTCTTTGTAAGCGACGCTGTCGACCTTGACTCCGAGACGATCAGCATAACAGTTCAGAATGTTAACAGGGCTCCGGTTTTTGATAATATCCCGGATACCATGTCGGTCGATGAGGGAACTCTGCTGGCTTTCAATATTAACGCTACCGACCCCGATGACGATACCATAAATTACTTGGCACAAAATCTGCCTGAAACAGCGGCCTTTAGCAACCAGACATTCAACTGGACACCCGGTTTTGACCAGGCAGATAGCCCTAAAGTTGTAACATTTCTTGCAAGCGATGGTGAACTGGAAGATATCGAAACGACCGTTATCACGGTCAACAATGTTAACAGGCCGCCAATGCTCCAGCCAATTGGCAACAAATCGACTACCGTGGATTCTCTTTTAACGTTCACAGTAAATGCTACCGACCCCGATGGTGACCAGATAACTTATTCAGCCCAAAATCTGCCTGCAGGAGCAACTTTTGAAAACGGTGTATTTAACTGGACACCTGCAACTGACCAGGCCGGCTTTAATCTGGTCACTTTTGTTGCAAGTGATGGCCAGCTGCAAGCATCCGAAACTATTACCATAACGGTATCCCAGGACAACAACGACCCCCTCGTTCTCGATATGAGGTTCGATGATGACCCCGCCGATGGCGTATTGGATAGTTCGGCGTATGGGAATGACGGCATCTGCGATTCGCCCGTCCTGGTAGGCGGAGCTTACGATTTCGACGGTACAGATGACTATGTTGATTGTGGAAATGATTCGAGCCTGAATCTAACCGACAGTCTGACAATCTCTGCATGGATCAATCCCAGAACTTTCGGACAGAACGGCTGGGGAAGGATCGTAGATAAGGGAGACAGAACCACTGGATATTCTTTCTTCGTCGATAAAAGAACTCAGGGCATCACTTACGTAATCTACGGCGGAATCCTGGTCCCATCCAACTCCAACACAGTCACACTAAACCAGTGGCAGCACGTCGCCGTTGTATATGACCAATCTTCAAGCACAGTCACTTTCTACGTAGATGGTCAACAGGCAGGCTCGGCAGTCTATGCAACAAGTCCCGTAGATTCTGCCAACAGCCCACTCGTCGTCGGCATCCGAGGTTCCGATTTTAGAAGAGCATTCGACGGACTGATAGATGAGCTTAAAGTCTATAATACTGCTTTAAGCCAAAACGAAATACTGCAATTGTATTCAGGTTCCGGAAACGGACACAATTCGCCGCCGGTTCTGCAACCAATTGGCAACAAATCCGTTAACACCGACCAAAACCTGACATTCGAGGTGGTCGCTACCGACCCCGATGACGACGCAATTACATATTCAGCTTCGAATCTGCCTGCCGGTGCAAACTTTGAAGCAGGTGTATTCAGCTGGACGCCTGCGAGCGGACAGGCAGGCGAATATGCAATAACTTTTGTTGCAAGTGATGGCCAGGAGCAAACCTCAGAAACAATTACAGTAACCGTGTATGAAAGCTCTCCAATTGATGATCTCGTACTCGATATGAGATTCGACGACGACCCCGCAGATGGCGTATTAGATAGTTCCTCATACAATAACCACGGGGACACCTTCAGCACTGCCTACCCTGCGATGAGCGATGGGGCATACGATTTTGATGGAAACAATGATTACATCTCCATCCAAGACTCTCCAAGTTTGAACGTGGACACAATTACCCTTTCTGCATGGATATATGTCGATGCTTATAAAAAAGACCAGAGGATCATCAGCAAGGAAATCGGTAAATTCGCACCTTACTCCAGCTATACAATGCTATTGAGCGGTGCCGGCAGGAGAAAACTGGAATTCAGAGCCGGTATCGATGGCAGAAGAACCAGAGTTGCCAGCAACGCCGATATTCCCCTTCGCCAATGGACCCACGTAGCCGCTACATATGACGGCACAAAGGTTACACTTTATATCAATGGGAAAATTGATAAGACATACACCAATATCTCAGGCCCAATACAGGACATTGACAACCCTGTCCTTATAGGTGCAAGTCAGTTCTATACCAGATTCTTTGATGGAAAAATTGATGATGTTAAAATCTACAACAGGGCTTTAAGCTCAAGCGAAATTCTCACGCTTACAAACAGATAATTGTTAATGAATATTAAAAAATAGCTGGGTGCCAAAACTCAAATACTCTGTGGGCACCCAGCTATTTTTGTATCAACTCAATTCTAAATTCTACATTCTTCCATCTCCGCACTTGCCGTCAAAGCAAACCTACCTTAAGGTAGGTAAGTAATGCGATGTGGGAATCAGAAACAACTTGAAGCGAGTTGCTTCGCAATTAACTGCAGCGAACAGTTATTGGGTATTATCATACGAAAACTGCCTTTAGGCAGATAAGTACCTTTAGGTACGTAAACTGCCTTCAGGCAGGTAAATAGTGCGGTGTGAAAACCGGTTGCTAAAAATAAGCTTGAGTTTTAGATAGCATCATACCATAATATCTCCTTATGAAAGAGTCATTAGCACATCTGCCAGAGCGGAAAAGGGGTGAACTTGCCCGTATCGTGAGCATTATTCGCGACTCGGCCCCGCAGGCGGAGATGATAATCCTTTTCGGCAGCTATGCCAGAGGCGACGCGGTAGAAGATGTTACCGTCGAGGGTAATACGACATACGAATATTCCTCGGATTTCGATATCCTCGTCATAGTCAAGTCCCAATCCTTAGCCGATAACCTCGATCTGTGGTACCAACTCGAAGACGAAGCGGGAAAATTGCCCGTACAAACGCCGGTTAAAATAATCGCACACAATATAAAATTCGTAAACGGAAAACTCAAAAAGGGCCAGTACTTCTTCAGTGATATCAAAGCCGAAGGCATAATCCTCTACGACTCCAAAAACTGCACACTTGCAGAAGCAAAACAATTAACCCCGCAGGAAAGACTCGGACAGGCAAAAGCAGATTTCAAATTCTGGTTCACCAGTGCAAAAGAATTCTACGGTTTATATGAATCTTCAATGGAAAAGAAATGGTACAAGAAAGCTGCCTTTATGCTTCACCAAGCCGCAGAATCTTTCTATGGCACAGTATTATTAGTCTATACGAATTACAAACCCAAGACCCACGATCTCGACACTCTCCGCAGATTAGCTGCCAATCACGACCCTGCCTTTTTCACGGTCTTCCCGCTGCGAACCAAGCAGGAACGGGACCGCTTTGATCTGTTAAGACAGGCCTACGTAGGGGCACGCTACCACGATGACTATTCCATAACACCCGAAGAACTAAAATACTTAGCCCGATGCGTAGAACTACTCAAGGAACAAACGGAAGCCAGTTGTGAAGCGAAAATGACCAGTTTCGTATGAAACTGGTCACCCTGAGCACGGTCGAATGGGTCGAAAGCTTTGTTTAGAAATGTATAATCATTGTTAGGCTAGGAAAATAGAAATCATGGAAAAGCGATATCAAGTTTTCGTAAGCAGCACATATAAAGATTTGCAGGAGGAAAGACAGGAGGTTATGCATGCGCTCTTGGAGCTTGATTGCATGCCCTCTGGAATGGAGCTCTTTCCGGCTGCAAACGAGAGCCAGTGGTCGCTCATAAAAAAGGTGATTGACGACTGTGACTACTACGTTCTCATTTTGGGAGGGCGTTATGGGTCATGTGGACCAGATGGCCTTAGCTATACAGAGATGGAATACAGATATGCACTTTCCATCGGAAAACCAACTGTATCATTTCTTCACAGAGATCCGGGTAGCATTTCGGCAAAAAACTGTGAATCCACACAAACAGGAAAAGATAAACTTGAGGCATTCCGCTCATCTGTTGAAGAGAAGCTATGCAAACACTGGGCAAATCCTGCAGAGTTGGGCTCTGTTGTAAGTAGAAGTTTAATTCAATTGATCAAAACAACGCCGGCGGTCGGCTGGATCAGAGCAGACGAATTACCAACCAAAGATGCCACTATTGAACTTCTGAGATTGCGTCAGCATGTCGAAGAATTGCAATCTGAGTTGTCGCGTGTACGAACAACAGCCCCCAAAGGAAGTGAAGACCTTGCCCAGGGCGAGGTCTTCACTTTCTTTAAGTTCAGCTTTGATTCCCAAGACCAGCACTATAATTGCGCTACCCATCCTGGAATATCTTCGGCTACATGGAACAAAATCTTTGGAGCACTTGCACCTCTGATGATTAATGAAGCCTCTGATAATGGTCTCAAGAAGGCCATGGGTAATTTCGTACGTGACCAGATGATAGGAGTATTGCGCAGTAGTGAACCTTATCGAGGGCTCAAACTGTCTGCTTTTACACTGAACGATGATGATTGGCAGACAATCAAAGTTCAGCTTCGGGCGCTAGGTCTCCTTGCGAAAAGCGAGAAGGCAAGAAGCATAAAGGATACTGCAACATATTGGACACTTACCCCCTACGGTGATGAAGTAATGACAAGATTACGAGCCATCAAACGTACAATAGTGCCAAAGGTAAAACCAAAAGTCACCAAAGGAAATAATAAAGCGGGGAAAGGCTAAGAATCGCATTGACACGTACGGGGAATGGCCGGAACCAATGAAAGAACGTAATTCATTGAAACGCAAGAGATAGGACCCATTCGACTGCGCTCAGGGCAGGCGAGTCCGCCACAGGCGGTTAAATATTGAAGAACCAACGGGAGCTTGTTATATAAACCGTATAATCATTGTTAAGCAATGAAAGGGGAATAATGGCATTTGACAGAGATCAAGTAGCCGACTTACTAGCCAAGTGTCACAGACGTTGTTGTATCTGCCATCGTTTTTGCGGAGTCAAAATGGAAACAGATCATATGAATCCTACCGATGAAGGTGGTAAAGACGATATTGACAATGCATTGCCCGTGTGTTTTGAATGTCATTCAGAAATACATTGTTATAATACTGACCATCCTCGTGGAAGAAGATTTACAGAAAGGGAACTTCGCACACATAAAGAGCAATGGTTAAAGATTTGCGAGAATAATCCTGAAATCTTTAGCCAACCATTTCAGAGTTCTGATGCAGGCCCCCTAAATTCGTTAATTGATGAACTGGAATATAATATGCACGCTTGCAATTTATTGGGTTCATCATTAAGTATTTCCCAATTCAATGAAGCATTAAGAAGAGGAGCTATTTCACTCCTTGAACCTGAGTTGAAAGACAAAATCAATTTAGCATATTCAAAAACCAGTCAATTAAATCAATTATTCTATGCATTTATAAATGAGGGCAACAGAGAGAAGCATCAAGGACATACGAGAGTACAAATTGATAAGAAGACACCAGAAACACAAGAGGCAATTAAAGAAGCTCGAGACAGTCTTCTAAGTTTTTTACAGAAGAATTAGGGGCAATAAAAGAGATTGGACCCTCCTTCGCATAAAGCTACGGAGGACAGGCGAGTCCGCCATAGAGCCTGCTCTGAGCGAAGTCGAACGGGCGGATAAATATTGAAGAACCAACGGAATAATAGAAATGCAAAAGGAAAAATGATATGTATCGAAGTGAAAGACCCCGGTGCCGAAAACAAATTGAGCGTATTCTTAAAAAAAGACAATGTACTTTAGAGGTTCTTCTTGAGGACCCTCTCAGTCTTTCAGATGGAATGAGAATTCAGGCCCAGAAGATGTTAGAAGAAAAGAAGGATGAATAAAGGTAATTGGAGCAAAGGCCCGCTAAAAACACCAAAAGGCGCGAACCTCTGAGGCCGCGCCTTTCAGTAATGCCTAATTTCCCTATTATATAGTCGGCAAAACATCCGACCAGCTTTAATAACTTCCTTTTAAGCACGTAAATTATTTATCTGTCTAAAGCACTTTGAGCGAGGGATTAAATTTCATGATTTCCCGCCGTCTGCTATTTATGCCCCTAAGGGGCCGCTACTTATCTGCCTAAGGCAGTTATGTGCTTTAAAGCACTTTGCATCGTTCCAAATACTTTATCAGAAGAGCAATGTAAGTTTGCATTGTTCCAAATACTTTCTCCGAAGAGTATTGTAAGCTTACATCGTTCCAAATACTTTCTCCGAAGAGCATTGCAAGCTTACATCGTTCCAAATACTTTCTCCGAAGAGCAATGTAAGTTTACATCGTTCCAAATACTTTCTCCGAAGAGCAATGTAAGCTTACATCATAACGATGTAAATTCACATTAGAGGACGTTAAAGCTATCCTGAAAGAAAAATAAAATTTTTTAAAATATACAAAAGGAAGCTGTTTAACAATGCGAAAGGCCAGTTTAACAAAAAAGAAGGCCTTCCTTCAAAAATTAAGTACTAATCCTGCCCAGGCAATTTCTCGAAAGGTGAGCAGGTGTAAATTTAACCGGAACTGAAATTGTTTTTTTTAGGAGATTTAAAATGGCGTATTTCCCCCGAAACGAATTGGAAGTAGTAGCACTGGTCGAGACTATGATAGCGGGTTACACGGAGCACCCAGCGGATTTTCCGAGTATTGATCCGCTGACGGATCTGGTTGCACTGCAGGCGGCTCTGGATGTCTATCAGGCCGATAAGCAAGGCCAGCTTGATGCAAAGGCCCAGGCGAAGCTCGCCACCGCAACAAAGGAGTCAAAGCTCGATGCGCTGGCCGAAGTTATGAGAAATGACCTTAAGCTTTCTGAGGTTGATACCGCCGATGACCCGGAAAAACTGGTCCTTATCGGCTGGGGTCCAAGATCACCCCGTCCGCCGCTGGAAGCGCCCGGTCAGCCCAATAACCTGCACCCGGTAGCCGAAGGTCAGGGAATGCTGTGGCTTTCATGGGACAGACCCCTCACCGGCGGTGCAGTGAGAAACTATATCGTCGAGCGCAGAGAGCAGCCCGCAGGCGGCGGTGAGTTCGATGAGTGGGAAATTGCGGGCACATCCCTGAATAACGAGATCAACCTGCTCAACCAGCCCAGAGGTGTCCAGATGGAATACTGGGTAAAGGCAGCCAATGTAACCGGCGAAAGTATGCCCAGCAACACAGCGCCTGTGGTTTTATAAAATCGTATTGCGCATAGCGTATGTTGTGCTGAGCAATATTGGAAACAGTAGAGTGAAGCGAAGCATCTTTTTAGTCTTCGCTTCACTCTACACCAACTACTAAATACTATATACTAAAGACTAACGACTAAACAATGGCAAAGTTTCCTACAACAGAAGCCGGTATATTGCAACTGTCCGATCAGATGTACAGTGGCTACACGGCGCACGCAGCTGATGAAAGGTTATCTTAAGAGATCCCAAGTCGATACAGCGGACAATCCCGCCAAGCTTTCATTGATAGGCTGGGGCCCGAAGGCTGCGTCACAGCCAACCGAGTTACCCGCTCAGCCGAATAATCTGCATGCTGTCTCTCAGCAGCAAAGCCAGTTATCACTTGCATGGGACAGACCAACCGGAGGAGGAGAGATAAAAAACTATATAATAGAAAGACGTCTGCAATCGGTTGTAAGTAGCCAGTTTAGCCCGTGGCACATTGTGGGTACATCATTAGATAATAAGGCAACATTGATAAACCAACCGCGAGGTATTCAAACAGAATACCGAGTAAAGGCGGTCAATGTGTCCGGCGAGAGTACGCCAAGTAATACGATAGCCGTGGTGCTTTAATTATACGCAGCATGCTTTACGGCAGTGAATAGTCATCCTGATTCCTTTCCTTTTTCTTTTTTTCTTTTAATTCAACGGTACTACGGAGACATCTCCAAAAGTTGTGTCTGCGAAATGTGAGATCAGCATAAACGAGCCATTCTGGGGGTCGGCTAAAGTCTGCTGGGCTGTCATAAGCCAGGCTGCGGGTTCGGGGTCGCCGTCCCGCCAGGCCTTGAAGCTGTAAAGCCCTCCTACGCCCGGCACTGTTTCAACACGCATCTTGAAAATATAGCGCACGCCATTTTGGACCACCATTGTACTCGGATCGGTCGCAATTTTATCACCGCCATTTCCAAGTATCCTGAACGTTCCGCCAGTTTCGTTGAACCATCGGAACCAACCTACGGCTCCCATCGGGTACCATCCTATTCTGGGCTGATCGCTGCGACCCCAATCATAATGGCCATCCCAACGCATCAAAAATCCAACGCCTGGTCTGCTGGCACCGAAATAAGGCTTATGGACAGTTATCGGAACCGTAATCTCATAATCATCCCAAGCCACATCGCCTATCGCAATCAATCGGTCGTAGCCTGGCACGATCGAACGAACCCCGTCCGGGGCTAACAGCCATTGGCCGTCTACGATCTGTGAGACGTCCTGTATGTTGGTGACAGAGCTCCAATTTATAAAATACGGCTCAGGCCAAATATTACCATCGATGTATTCAACCATTACTGTCTTTTCGGTCCTGGCTCCAATCGAATCCGTAGCGGTAATCAGAACCGGATTAAAACCAACCCTGAGATCCGTGTAAGCAATTTCAACATTGAAATCGCCCTGGCGGACAAGCCTGAGATTGCCTGTGCCCATTGTCAAAGGCAGCACCGGCCCGCCATTTAACGAATAGGTGAGCGAAACGATGTTGTCCGAATTAGTCACGTTGCCGAGAACATTGACCCAACGCTGAGGGATACCAAATTGACCGAAGACCTGACGCGGCCCATACCAGACGTCAATAGCAGAGTTTTGGTCCGTTTGAGTAAACACGGCTGTTACTATATGGTCGCCGCTAACAGTCAAAAATCCAGGATTATTCGCACCTTCGATAGCGCCGCTCCATCCGGCAAAAACCCAGTTTACATCGGCAACAGCAGTCAGTTCCACTACCTCATTGGGTTCATAACTGTTGCGATCAGGATTCTTTATAACCACGCCGTTACCAAGAACATTAACAGTAATAACATTCCCGCTTGTACCAACAGGGTTGAAAGTTGCAGTTACAGAGTGATTCCCGATAACAGTCAAGGTCGCGGGATTATCGTTACCATCAATATCACCAGACCATTCGCTAAAACTCCAGTTGGAATCAGGGACAGCGGTCAGTTCAACCACTTCACCAAAAATATAGTTGTCACGGTCAGGATCTTTACTCACTACACCATTACCGCAAATATTTATTGCAATTATGTTATCATTGTCGTTGGCATCGATAGGTATAGAGCCCGATCCGGTATTCACAAAATAATCTACCATACACGTAAAAGCTGGCACGTTAGCATCATTGGCATCATTGGCATCATTGGCATCATTACCCGCGAAAATACCAACCGAACTCACCTCCATAGTGTGTTCAAAATCGGCCCCTGTGACCCAACTTGTGCCATCGTACGAATAATAGAATCTCCACCGGTTGAACTCTCGGTTCACTCGAAGATAATAAGGCGCACCTTGAGCAATAATGGTATCGGCGTTAACACTTACAGCACCGGCTGTGAAATCTGATGACAAAAGATGAATATCATTGCCATCAGAATAAAGGTCAAAACGAATAAAATTGCCTCCGTCCTGCTCAATCAAAAGCCCCTGCATCTGATAGGCCAGTTCCAACTCAGAATCAAATTTGGCCTCAATTTCAAAATCGGTATTATTGGCCGATTGCATAATTCTAGGAGCCGTATCTTCACGCCCCAAAGCTCCATGATCCTCCTGCAAAACAAGTGCAGCCATTTCGTCAGTGGACAAAGCGATATTGTAAATTTTGGCTTCGTCAATTTTTCCGTTAAAATACCTTGGCGTGTAAAATTGGCTTGCCCCGATATAGACAGGCGCATCGTTATCCTGTATCACTCCTGAGATACTGGAATCTATCTTTTTAACCTGCCCATTGACATAAAGCACTACCTGGCTCCCATCGAAGGTAGCTGCGACGTGGGTCCATTGATTTAATGGAATATCCGTATTAACTATAATGCGTTTTCTTAGGCCATCTATGCCAATTCTAAACTCAAGTTTTCTTTTGTTTGTTCCATTTAAGAGCAAAGTATAAATCGAGTACGGCTGTGTTCTGCCAAACTCTTTGGATATAATCCTCTGGTCATAATAAAAAGTATCCACATAGATCCAGGCAGCCAATGTTATCGCATTCACATCCAGGCTTGGAGCATCTGGAATGACGATATAATCATCGGCTCCATCAAAACTATAGGCCTGTCCTATTTGTCCCTCTACCAGTCCAGGCTGACTATTTACCGGGCTGCTGCCATTATTATGATACGACGAACTATCATCAACTCCATCAGCAGGGCTGTCCTCAAATCTCATATCAAGAACAAGCTCGCCCGAAATTTCTTCGAAAAATGCGGACAGATTGTGGCTGTTGCCTTCGGGAATATCTATTGATAACGCACTTGCGGTCATCAAAAGCTGCGAATCTTCGAGAGGGTCAATGAATTGCCAAATGTTAGTATTAAGCTGACTACCGTCGAAATCATCGGAATAGATACCGGACGAATCCACAGATATTAAAAAAGTTAAAACTTCAGAGAATCCCTCATTGCCGCTGTAGTCTTGACAAAAGATCTGAAACTCATAAGCCCACCCTGGAATCAGGCCGGTAAGCGTAACGGCATGCTGAATAAGTAAATCGTTATTATCAATCTGCTTAAGCTCATGGTTACCGACTCGTCCACAATAGAAAATACTCGTCGCCGGCTCGTCAGTTTCCCAACTAATCGCAGCGGATGTATTGCCAACTGCTATTTGAATATTACTTATCTGGGGCGCGTTGACATCGGCTTCAGATGCAAAAGTGGCAATCACCGTATGCTTGCCACTAATCGTAAGCAGCGCAGGATTTTCACTACCCTGCACAGCTCCGTTCCATCCAACAAAATTCCAGTTCGGATCAGCAACAGCGGTAAGCTCTACCACATCACCAGGCTGATAAACTGCGAGGTCAGGATCTTTAATAACCGCTCCGCCGCCGGAAATATTAATCGTTATAGTATTTTCATTTGGATCTCCATCTTCCGGTATAATCGGCGAAGCCGTATTGAAAAAGTAATCAACAAGGCAACCCAACGCCGGTATCTCACTGTCGCTGCCATGGTTGCCTGCGAAAACACCTACTGAATTAACAGCCAAAATTCGCTCAAAACTTGCCGCCTCAGTCCAATCAGAGCCATCATAAGAATAATACAACGTCCACTGGTCGAGTTGTCGCCGAAGCCGTATATAATATTGGCTCCCTGTCGAAACGATAACATTGGACTTGATGCTCGGCGAACCTCCCGTGAAACTGGCAGCAAGAAGCCGGACTCGCGAACCATCAGAATAAAAATCAATTCGAAGGAAATTGCTGCCATCCTGCTCAACCAGAAGGCCCTGCATCTGATATCTGAAATTCAATTCAGAATCAAACTTGGCTTCAATTTCAAAATCTGTATTATTAGCGGATTGCATAATCCTTGGGGCAAAATTACCCGAAGTCCATACATTATGACTGGTGCCCTCAGGAACGTCTATCAAAAGCAAATCGCCCGTCATTGTTATGGCAGCATCGCCAAGAGGATCAATAAATTCCCAGATGGCTGTATTAAGCTCACTTCCGCTAAAATCGTCAGACCAGATATCAGAATCATCTATACTCGTTGTAAAAGTTATATCATTCGAACTTGCCACGTTTCCGCTTGGATCTTCGCTGGCAATCTGACAATGATACTCTGTCCCAGCCGCTAAATTTGTAAGACTAATCGAATGCTCGGTAGCCAACGTATAATCATCAAGCTGTCCAAGCCCATAGCTATCTGTCAGACCATAATAAAGACTGCTTGTCGTCGGCTCATCAGTCTGCCAGCTAACCGTCGCCACAGTCGCGGCGGGTGTGACCTGAATATTACTTATCACAGGCGCAGTAACATCAATATCAGAGGCAAACGCAGCAGTTATAATATGATCGCTGCTAACTGTCAGATATGCTGGATTCTCGCTGCCTCCTAAGGCGCCTGACCAGCCTACAAAATACCAATTCGCATCAGGGACAGCGGTCATCTCAACAACCTGTCCCAGCGGATAAATTTCAAGATTGGGGTCTCTGACAACCTGGCCATTGCCTAAGACATTTATAGTTATGGTATTTATATTTGGGTCTCCATCCTCAGGAACAATAGGTACAGCTGTATTGAAAAAATAATCCACCAGGCACGTAAATGCCGGTATGCCGCTGCCTCTGCCATGATTGCCCGCAAATACACCTACTGAATTAACAGCCAAAATTCGCTCAAAACTTGCCGCCTCAGTCCAGTCGATGCCATCATACGAATAAGACAACGTCCACTGGTCCAGCTCTCGGAGCACACGAATATAGTATGGAGCACCTGCGGAAATAACCGTATTGGCCTTGATACTCGGATAACCGCCTGTAAAACTTGCCGCGAATATCCTAACACTTGTACCATCCGAATAAAAATCGAAACGAATATAGTTACCGTCGTCCTGTTCAACCAGAAGACCCTGCATCTGATATTTAAGTAACACTTCAGATTCAAACTTCGCTTCAATTTCAAAATCAGCATCGTTGGCTGATTGAATAATCCGGGGGGCAAAATTACCAGACTTCCACACGTTGTGGCTGGCGCCTGCAGCAACATCTATCGATAAGTTGTTACCAGTCATAACAAAATTAGCGTCAGAAAGAGGGTCAACAATCTGCCAGATACCAACATCAAGCTCGGCGGCGCTAAAATCATCAGAGACAATACCGCTTGGCGTTGTCTGGGCCTGCAATGACGCTGCAAGTGTAAAAACAACAATTATCTGGATAAAGGCTGAGAAGTGCATATCTTTAAACCCTTGCATGATTTGCCCCCCTTGTTCGAAATTTAGTACGTATTTACTATAAACACATAAGTTCGGCTTTGATGCCCAACTTGTTAAGTTCGTTTTGTATTTCCTGACGATAAATAGAATTCATTACGATTACATGGCTGGGTCGATAATCAATTAAAAACTTCGGCGAAACAATTCTCTGGCCGCAGCCCGGCATGTACATACCCTGCTTATTGGGATTAATATCGACCACGTATTGAATATGATCATTCAAACCAAGCGTCGTTAAAAAACCCACCGCTTTCGAACCTGATCCCCACAGCACTACACGCTGGTTTTCAGCGATCAAACACTCAATCACATTCCGCCAACTTGTCAACTTACTGCTGCAAATATTTGCGAAATTCTCAATCGTATTAAAAAGTCTCTCAAGCCCATCGTCCCAATTAATGCCCCTCCCGTTGTGCCTTTTAATACAAGGCGCCGCTGTAATCATCAGGTATTGACCATCATAATCAAGACTTGTCTGGATAATTTCAAATCCCGACATACTAAAAAGCATGGCAAGAGAACTCTCGGAAAAATAGGAGCAATGCTCGTAGTATATATCCCAGAAAGCCCCTTGGCTCAGCACACGCCCCACATCCGGCACCTCGAAAAAAACAATTGTTTCTTCACGACTCCCTATAGCATCCCTTAGTATGCGAAGGAACTGTCCCGTTTGGTCAATGTGCTCCAGAGTATGCCGGCAGCAGATAAAATCCGCTCTTAGGTGTGAATATTTTTCTGAATAAAGATCCTTTATGAACCTGACATTAACCGAATCCTCATCCCCCGCTCGACCTGGATTATAAGCCGGGTCAAAACCGATACCACGATTGTTGCCAAGCCGACATAATGTGGTTAAAAACTCCCCCCCCCCGCAACCAATTTCAAGAATATTCTTGTTATGCAAATCATAAGTATCGACTAACCTTTCGGCCAAAGATTTGGCAAAGGCATTAAAACAACTGGAAAAAAACTGAGTTTCTTCGTAGTCAGTCGAATATTCCATAAAATCAGGCTCATATTTGTAATTGCAGATAAGCCCGCACGATTTGCAAAATGCCAACGCAAGGTCGCCTCTCCGATACTTTAAAGCCTCGCTTCTTTCGGCAACCAGCAAGCAACTATGCACAGGAACATCATCGACGGAATAGAAAGTCATAAGCCCCTGGCTATTGCAGCTTGGACATAAAAGCCGGCTATCCATACCGTTTTTGAAGGAGACGTCTTTAAAACACCTTGTGCCAGCCTTAGCTGTTTGTACGTTTTTAAATATCATAAAAACTCATTGCCTCCTGTAACGAAGATCTTTTCCAATAACTCCATCTTCAATCAGCTTAAGAATATGGCTGATCCGCTTATACTTGGGGCCCTCAACCTGGTCTATTGTGATTTTGCTGTTCTTATAAACCTCATAAAGCTGCCTGGCACCTTGGCGAACACTCCACCGAGGCCTGAAATTCTTCAGTCTACGCAATATCTTATCACAACTGACTCGGTAACAACGCTTATCAGCACACGCATCTTCTGCATACTCAATCTGACAGCCTGGAACGGTCTCAGCAACAATCTCAGCAATATCTTTAATCTGATAATTTTCCTGGTTACTTCCCACATTGAAGGTTTCATTGTGTATCAACTCACGCCTGGCCCTTAGAACTGCAACAAAGCCTTGCACAATATCCTCAACATGAACAACCGGACGCCACGGACTGCCATCGCTTTTCATCATGATCTTACCCGTCACAACTGCCCAGACCATCAGATTATTAAGAACAAGATCGAAACGCATACGAGGCGAAGGCCCATAAGCGGTAGCGTTTCGAAGAAATGTGGGTGAAAAATTCTTATCCGCTAACGCGGACACATCACGCTCTGCCATGACCTTGGATTTTCCATACACCGTCACAGGCCTGCATGGCGAATCCTCTGTCAACAGGCCATTACTCGCAAGCCCGTAATTGCTGCATGAAGAGCTGAAAATATACCGCTGGACACCTGCTTGTTTAGCCAACTCAGCAAGTTTTACCGAAGCCTTGTAATTAATATCGAAGGTAAGTTCGGGATTCAAATCGCCTAACGGATCATTCGACAAAGCTGCCAGATGACAAACCGCATCAAAGCCTTTTAAGTCATCAACCGTTACATCTCTGATGTCCTTGTTTATATTTGCTACTTCAGCTAAATCGCCATCAAAACTGCAACGCCAATAAAGATCGCTGTCAAGGCCTACAACTTCAAAGCCCTCGGCCAGAAGACGAGGTGTCATCACTGAACCAATATATCCTAAATGACCCGTAACCAGCACACGCATTTTATACTCCTTACTACTTACTGGCCAAAGTCTTTAATATTCCTAATTTTTGAAAAAGGTATCACGCAAACTGCTGCTAAAGAACTAACTTCCGGCAATAAAATGCCTCCGCATACTTCTCACTGCAGTTCGCCTCAATCCCCCTAAGCCTCAAAATCCCCCAGAACATATCGTCTGTGAACCAGTGCTTGTCTTTCTGAGTCACGAAATTGCCAAGCGTATATTCGATCTTGCGCTGGCATATAGGCCTGGACAAAGGCACAAAAATATTTGGAGTACCAAAGTCCCCGTCATATTTAGGAACCTCATATTCGAGTATTAAATGATTTCTAAAAGTATTCCACGTAAGTTCCGAAATCACCCGATGGTCCTGGTGCATATCACGTCCATAATGAGTAAATATAATGTCAGGCCAAAAACGGTTTTTCAAATCTTCAAAAAACTCTTTTATTTTCGCCCCGCTATACGGAAAAAACCCTTCCTGAAAATCCTTCACCATAATATTCCTGCCTGACTCTCCAAGAAATGTTTTCGCACTGTTCACCGCTTCCTGCCCTCTCTGGCGATTTGCACCGAAAACTACCCAGTGAAACTCAACATCTTCTAATTCACTTTGAAGCTTTAAGATCGTGCCCCCACAACCAATTTCAATATCATCGCTGTGAGCTCCTAAACACAACACCTTGCATCTTCTCTCTTTTTCAAATAATGCTCCAAGTTTACTCATCTCAAATCCATAATTGTAATTAATAGTTTTTATTGCCGAGTAAAAGACGCCTGCTGCTTCTGCGCATCAGAGTTTTGCTCCCAAACCTTCCAGATAGCTTCGCCACGCAGATACATATCATCCAGGCACTGCTTATCTTTAAACGTATCCATGCTTGCCCAGAACCCATCATGTTTATAAGCAAAAAGCTTGTTCGCTTCGATAAGCCTCCGAAAAGGCTGAACTACCAACTCATCACCATCCTTCATATAATCAAAAATCTCATTCCTAAGAACAAAACACCCCCCATTAATCCACATATCAGAACTTTTCACATCATGTATCTTGTGCACCTTTCCCTGACCGTCAGCTGTAACAATGTGGAAACTTTGCGACGGTCTTACACAAATAAAACCCGCCGCTTTACCGTTAGCCGAAACACAATCTATTAACTTGGGGAGATGAAAATCGGTCAGATTATCACTGTAATTTGCAAGAAAGACTTTTTCCGTCTTCAGATAAGACTTAACGGCCATTAGCCTCTGACCTATATTCGAATTTATTCCGGTATCAACAAATGTGATCTTCCAGTTTTCAGTATCACAATTTGCCAATTCTATCTTCTTATCCCTGCACGACAACGTAAAGTCGTTGGAAACGCACTCATCATAATTTAAAAAGTAGTTTTTTATAACGTCAGCTTTGTACCCAAGACATATGACAAAATCTTTATGCCCGAAATGAGCATAATATTTCATCACATGCCACAGTATCGGCCTGTAACCAATATTGATCATCGGCTTCGGAACTGTCTCGGAATATTCTCTCAGCCTCATCCCAAGACCACCACAAAACAGTACAACTTTCATGGCACTGCCCCCGTTTCAGTTTTACAAAATCACGTATAAACTTTCACTTCCGGTATCGGCACTACAAACTTTCCACCCCATTGACGAATATACGCAGTCTGGGCCATAATCTCATCTTTGAAATTCCACGGCAAAATAAAAACATAATCAGGCTGCGTCTGTCTTATCCTGTCGGGACTAAAAATCGGCAAATGAGTACCAGGCAGAAACCTTCCATGCTTATAAGGATTGCGATCCACCGTATATTCAATAAAATCCGCCCCGATCGCACAATAGTTCAAAAGCGTATTACCCTTACCCGGTGCACCGTAACCTGCTATCGTTTTCCCTGCCCGTTTCGCATCAATCAAAAACTCCAGAAGCCTGCGTTTTGTCTCCTTGGCCTTTTCTGAAAACAAACTGTAAGCCTCAAGCTGACCAAACCCCGCCTTTTCCTCCCTTTTTCTAAGCTCCACAACAGTTTGGCTGATTTCAATTGAACGGTTCTGAATATGGCAGCAATAAATCCTCAGCGAACCGCCGTGCGTTTCGATCTCTTCAACATCAAAAAGCTTAAGGCCGTGAGCTGCAAAAATTTTCTCAGTTGTTATTAACGAAAAATATGAAAAATGCTCGTGATATATCGTATCAAGCTGATTGCCCTCGATAAGCCGCATCAGATGCGGAAACTCCATCGTAATAACACCCGCAGGCTTGAGAACAATCTTCATGCCGCTAACAAAATCGTTGATATCAGGCACCTGCGCCAACACATTGTTACCGATTATCAAATCCGCCAGCCTACCTTGGCCAGCCAGCTCTTCAGCCAACTGTTTACCGAAAAAGCTGACAATCGTGGGAACGTGCTTTTCAATCGCAGCCGCTGCAACATTGGCCGCGGGGTCTATACCAAGAACCGGTATCCTTTTCTTAACAAAATATTGAAGCAGATATCCATCATTGCTGGCAAGTTCGATAACAAAGCTTTCACGATCCAGGCCCAAACGCTCAACTATCATATCAGTATAATCGTTCACATGTTCCAGCCAGCTGTCAGAATATGAGGAAAAATACGCGATCTTACTGAAAATCTCCTCACGGCTGACATACTCCTGGATCTGAACAAGAAAACAGTTCCCGCACACATACACATGCAGCGGATAGAACGGTTCCATTTGATTTAATTGGTCCCGCGTAAGAAAACTCTCACACAACGGCGACATACCCAGATCAACAAAGGTATGATCAAGATGGGAATTGCAGAATCGGCAACATCCCGTGCCATTGCTGCCACTGTTGTTCATCTGCCCCAATCTATCTTCCATAACTCCCCCAAAGTCAGATTTTATAAGAAGTTGTTTTGAAACAACTTCTATGCAAACATATACTCCGGATTTAAACCCAACCCGCTAACCGTCTCTTGTATTTCATCTTTATAGATCGGATTGCTGATTATCACTACGTCCGGTTTAATGCCCACCAGAAATTGCGGACCAATAATTTCCTGACCCGCCCCGGCGATGAACTTGCCACGCTTGCGGGGATTAATATCAACTATGTAACGAATCTGGTCACTGATTCTAAGCATATTCGCAAAGCTGACCCCCTTAGCTCCGGCCCCCCACAACACCGCTCTCTTGCCGGCCTCTGCCAACTCTACCAGACGCTCCTGCCAATCATCAAGCTTGTTACGGTAATTTTGTGCAAAACGGTCGGCATGGCCCGCTATCTCCATCACACCTTCGGAATATTCGATATCCCAATCCGTCGCCTCATCCACCGGCATAGCTTCAATACCTATAAACTGTTCGCCGTAGCTCCTGTAGAGATCTTTCACCTCAAAGCCGCAATTGCTGAAAACCCGCCCTATCGAATTAAGACCAAAATACGAGCAGTGCTCATATATTAAATCCCAAACTGAAAGGTCCTTCAAAATCAGAGAAACATTCGGCACCTCAAAATAAACCGCGCTCTGCCGGCCGCCGATAGCGTTTCTGACCATTGTCAGAAAATCCCGCGGCTTTTCAATATGCTCAAAAACGTACCTGCAGCAAACCAAATCGCCCTTGAAAGAAGCGTGTTTCTCCGAATAAAAATCGCGTACGAAAGTGACATTCTCGTAGCCTTGGCTTTTTGCGCCGTTACCACTATAACTCGGGTCAAAACCAATCCCAGTGTTATCGCCAAGCTGACACATCAACAATAAAAACTCACCTTTTCCGCATCCGATTTCAATTATCTGCTTACCTCGCAGGTCATAGCGTTCCACTAACCGGCTGGCCAGAGTTTGCACATGTTTCTGGAAAAATGGCGAAAAGTGCAGTGAATTTTCATAGGTACTTGAGTATTCAAGCCGGGTAGGGTCAAATAATAGATTTGAAATAAAGCCGCACTCAGAGCAAAAACCCAATCTAATATCACCCTTGGGACAGTGCAAAGCCTCCTGCCTGGTAGGCCACTGAACACAAACATGCGCAGGCACGTCAAGAATCTCAAAAAATGGCTGTAAACTTGTGCACGAACAGACAGGACATACATATCCGCTTTGCGTTAGCATAATTGGTCCCCCACTTTACTTCACTAATCCTTACAGCAAATGCAATCTTTGCAGGCTGTTTTCTACCCCCGTTTTGTTTCCCAAAAAACCCTTCTTTTTTCATTCTGCCTAACTGCCCCTGCCAATGCAAGAACAATATTATTTTTACCCACATTTTTTTCAAACGTATTCAAAACCCTACCTTCTATCCTCTCTTTTTTCCTTGTGATTTGATTATCTTGACAGTAGCAATGAGATAAGCTACAGTTTGGCAGAAATATAAGGAGTAATTGGATGGCTATGGAAGAACAAGTATTGGTTTTTGAGCGAAAAGTCCTCGAAAAACTGGGGACATTCCATGGCCTTAAATTTGATGTGGCTGGTTATCTCAGAGAACTTTTTGCTCCTGGCGTGCTTCGATTCATGCCTAGAACGCAGGCCGAAAAAGACCCCAATTACAAGCAACTTATTCCATATGTGATAATGGCCAATGACGGCAAGTACCTTAGCTACGTACGTGGCAAACGGGCTGGGGAAACGAGGCTTGTCGAAAAAAGATCTATCGGAATAGGAGGGCATATAAATCCCGTTGATGAGGCACCCTTGTTCGACACGGATTTCCGCGAGGCTTACCTGACAGCAGTTAAGCGGGAAGTAGCCGAGGAAGTGACGGTAGAAGCCAACTACACCAACCGTATTGTCGCACTGCTTAATGACGATTCCAACGAAGTCGGACAAGTACATCTTGGTATCGTTCACTACTGGGATTTGGATTCATCAGACGTCGAAAAGCAAGAACAGATGATAACCCAAATGTCCTTCATGACCATCGAGCAGTTGCAGGAGGTTCGTGATAGCATGGAAACATGGTCAAGCCTGTGCCTCGACGGGCTTGGCGAAATGACCAAATACGAAGAATCCGCAATACAGCTGGAAGCACTCTTCGAAAACGCATAAGCTACCTTTTAATCCCTGAACGCTGTACGCTATACGCTGCCCACTGATTTCCCACTTTTACCTTTTTACTTTTAACTTTATATTCCTGTTTCTCATCTCTTAATCGACAATCTTGTCTGCTTGACTACCATCAGTGAGAAGGATGCGATGTACCCAACAGAAAAATCGGGTAAATGGTAGAAAGCCTACCAAAAAAACGGGGTAGAAAAAGGATAAAGTCAGTGTCCAGAGTGTATGTGTTGGAAAACGAAAATATCTATAGTAGATACCAGGAAAATTCCACCCGATTTCCCGAAGGATAGAGGGATAAGTATTGCCTTTACCATCACTCAATGCGATGATACTACCACGATATGGAACCTCGTCATTATAAAATGAAATTCTCCCATCAAATGCTCCGATGTGAAACTGAGGACTGAACGTTATCTTATCAGTCCATATATCGAAGTGATAGCTAATTGCCCATAAGACCAATAAAGCAATAAAGACTACGAATGATAAGATAGTTATTATGTTGAGAACCCAACGTTTCATTTTGTAGTAACCTTTCCATTACCATACCCAACTACACATTTCCAAACAACCATAGTCCATAATAGGCCAAAAATCAACAAACCGTTTATTCAGAAAATCTGTGGTTTCTGAAATTTTATACTGGATTTTGATGTGTTTCTGGGTTACGTATTTATAAAGAGGCTTTGCACAGCCGGTTCATGGGGGCAGAAAAATGAGAACTCGTTTCGCAGCTATTCTGGCAGGGGTAATATTACTGACACAAACACTATCCGCTTCGGCCCAAGCCGAGACATGGTACAATCTAAACGCCAAGACCTTAAAGCTATACCAGCAAGGCCAATTCGCCGCAGCAGCAGAAGCGGCAAAGCTGGCGTTGAAAACCGCTGAACAAAACTTCGACCCGAACCACCCGAATATCGCAAAGTCGTTGAATAATCTGGCCCTAATCTACAAAGTTACCAGCCAATACGGCAAAGCCGAACCACTCTACACCAAAGCTTTAAAGATAAAAGAAAACTCACTCGGTCCTGACCATCCCGCTGTAGCAACAGCTCTTAATAACCTGGCAGAACTTCTCAAGGTCCAAGGCCGATACGAGAGATCTGAGCCTCTGTTAAAACGGTCGCTGGCTATAAGACAAAAGACCTTTGGCCCCGACCATCCGTTGGTAGCGGTTTCTTTAAATAACTTGGCAGGCTTATACACCGCACAGGGAAAATATACCAAAGCCGAACAGCTTTATAAAGATAGCATGGAAATCGTAAAAAAATCAAAAGCAAACTCACCCCAGCACGCTCAACTTTTAAATAACATTGCTTCGCTATATCTCTATCAGGGCAAAGACAACCTCGCCGAACCTCTTTACCACCAGGCCATGGCAATATTCACCCAAACCCTCGGTGTCAACCATCCCCGCCTTGCCCAGCCGATGAACAACTTGGCCGGCCTGTACAAAACCCGCGGGCAATACGACCAGGCCGTTAAGCTTTACACCGAAACATTGAACATAAGAGAAAAAGCATTTGGCATCGAGCACCCCGATGTAGCTCAATCCTTAAACAATCTGGCATCGGTCTATGAAGTTGGCGGCAATTACGCCCAAGCCGACGCGCTTTATCGCAGGGCTTTGGCAATCTGGGAGACAAAACTCGGCTTTGAGCATCCACAGACGGCGGCGGCTTTGAATAATTTGGCGCTGCTTTGCAGTCGGCAAAATAAATATGCTGAGGCTGAGGCGCTTTGCAAACGTGCTATCTCGATAAAAGAAAAAGCTTTGGGGCAAAATCATATCGATCTGGCGATTTCTATTCGCAATTTGGCATCGATCTATCACTCGCAAGGACGATTTTCTGAAGCTATTCCGTTATACGACAGGGCCTTGGAGGTGTATAAACAGACGTTCGGCGGGGACCATTTCGAGACAAAAACGCTCATTGCGAGCATTTCTGACTGTAAAAAACCCGAATAAACACTGCATTTTTACCTACAAAACCGGAAAATTCGGGTGCAAAACATGTCAAAAACGAGTAAAAAATCGCCAAAAAATGGTGTATTTTTCGCTGTTTTTGATACTGATATCGCTGGTTTCAACACCAAATCTTTAGTGATCTTCTTCCAAAAAAACTGCTTTCGGAGCACTTGCCGACAATATTAATTTGTTAAGCCGGCTACCGTTTTGGCCCGATTAATAGTAATAGAGAATCTGTTAATTTTTTTGGAAGAGGGTGAATTTCCTGAAGGGAATTATGATGGTAAGAAAAATGCCGCTTTTGGTTATTGCTTTGGCAATACTCGGAGTTTTAAGTTCGAACGCTTTGGGGCTGGACCCGATGGGCCCCCCTGCTGCAGGTCTGGCAAAAGGACAGTTTAGGGCTGGAGCCGAATATGCTGACAGCAGGATGGATGTCAAATTGAATAACGGCTCGAGTACCCATAGTGTGTATGCGAAAGAGAATGGTGTTTGGGTTTTTCAGGCGCAATCTTCCAGCTCAAGTAAAGCTGCTTCGACTAAGCTCAAGAATTTGAAAATGCATAAGGTTTATGCAAATCTTGGTTACGGCTTGAGTGATACATGGGAGGCGTTTTTGCGATTGGGTGGAATGAACACCGAGTTTAAAGGTACTATGTTTCCGGGTAGCGACAGCCCTGTCGAAAGACAGTACAACGGTGATACCGGTTTTGCGATTGGATTCGGTACTAAAATAACTTTTTATGAAGAGGGTAAGCTTAAGTGGGGAGCATTGTTCCAAATGAGCTGGGGGTCGTCCGATGCCAAGTTTGAGACCGTTGCTTCGGGTAATACGATAAACGAATCCATCGAATTGAATGTCGTTGAAATCCAAATCGCTTTGGGGGCGGTTTATGAGTTTTCGGAAAAAATCAAAATCTACGGCGGGCCTTTCTGGCACATTGTTAACTTCAGTGACAGTGATTTAGGCGGTAAGAGAAGTGAGCTATACGCATCTCAGGCAGATCTTGTTATCGATAAGACATCATACGATCTGGATGATGTCAGTAATTTTGGGGGTTATATCGGTGCACAGGTTGAGGTTGCAGAAGATACTTACTGCAACATTGAATATCAGCATACAAGCAGTTCTGATGCGATAGCGATGCACCTTCGTAAGAAGTTTTAGCACAACGCTCATTAGCACGGATTTGTTGTTGAAATCCTAAGCACTAAACCCTAAATTCTAAACAAATTCTAATTACCAAAATACAAAATTCAAAAATGAAAAGTTAATTCATTTACTCATCGCTTAGTAGTTCGATGATTTGTTGTGCGGCGGCGATGAGAGCATCGGCATCGGTTTCTAAAATCTTTTTGCCCCAGCCAACTATACTACCATCAGATTTTAAACCAAGACTGTGACCACTCCCCGCGGCAATGGCAGTGATATTTGTTAGGGGAGAATCTGGTGTTTTCATCTGGCCCCAAGTTAATAGTGAGTCAGCATAGCCAGTTGTGGAAAAACATAATACAAGGGCAAACAGAATAAAC
>SDBV01000195.1_pt1 | contig 80392 bp, 47 predicted proteins | sample 2277081 | NCBI WGS metagenome assembly SDBV01 (sample SAMN10402039, study PRJNA504765) | marine sediment metagenome | isolation source: marine sediment core GS10_PC15, 223 cmbsf | place: Arctic Ocean: Southern Knipovich Ridge | collected 2010
CATAAATACAACCATGATGGTGGATGTTACAGCGCTTGAAGAGATCGTTGTCGTGGGTTATGGTACGCAAAAGAAGGCTCATGTAACCGGAGCTGCAACTTCCGTTAATATGGATGAAGTTTTCCTTGATGATTAAAGAGAAGGATCGAGAAGGATAAAATCCCTTAGAAAGATTCAAAGGAAGATAAATAAAACAATGATCCTGAAGAGACTAGGAATGTTGGATATAAAGGAAATACCAAGCACAAAAGAGCCGGATGGAAGAGTTGATACCCGGTCGATTAAAGGAGGGAAATTATCCCAATACCAAAAATCTACCAGAGAAACTTACTATGGATAGTAAGCTGATATGGTTTTGTGAACCTCGGGATGTTGGAGCAGAATATGGTGGTATTCCATTGAAAATTTTTATCAAAGCCAAATAAGACAAACAATATGAAATATCTTTTTTTAAGTTTTTTAGTGATATTAATATATGTTGCTGACAGTCACCTTTTCGCTCAAAAATCATATAGTGCTCCCAAAGCAGTCTCCCGGATTCATAATCAAGTTACGGTTGGTGTTTCTCCTGAAATTGAATTAATCTCAATTGTCCAGTCAATTAGCAAATATCCTACATTACTTGGCTTTTTGATGACACAGGATTCTTTCGAATATAAAACCGATGTCATCAATCACTTTAAACCTTATAGAGATCATCCTGCAGTCCTTATGTTTAACAGTTTAAGCCTAATACCCGGAGGCTTGAATTATAGCGCTCCATCAAACATTATGCTCTATACCGATAAATCGCTTCATTTGAGAGAAGACATTGAATTAGATGACTTCGTAATTAGTCGTGCAGGTGGGAAAGATACATTAAGAGTATTTTTAAACCTCCTGGCAGATTTTGCTATTCAATCATCTTTCAATGAATTCTTCGAAACTCATCGGGATTTCTATTTGGAACTAGTTGACAATACGATTAGTAATCTTGGCTCGACGAATTATATAGCTGAAGTAGAGGAATTTTATGGTAAGAAACAAAAGAGCTACAATATCATTTTAGTTTCCCTGTATAATGGGAATGGATTTGGAAATTCATTGCTGTGTGCAAATGATCAGCGCGAACTATACAATACCATGGGACCTCAGGATACAAAAAATGAGGTACCCCTTTTTGGAGACAAAAATTATCTTAGTTATATGATCAGGCACGAATTTAGTCACCCGTTCATAAATCCTTTGACAGAGAAACGCTGGGATTACCTGAAAGACTATGCGGAAAAATTTGATTTAATTCCTGAAGTCGCGCGCAAAAAGGTATGTGGCGACTGGCAAGAATGTGTAAATGAGTTTACCATCAGGGCAATCACAACCCAACTTGCCTACAACGAATCGGATCAGGCTGGAAAGCGATCATACGAAAGAGAAGAATCTAGAGGAGTTTCATATTTAGACAGCTTGCTGAATAAAATCAAATACTATCAGGCAAACAGGAAAACTTATTCGACGCTTGATTCTTACTATCTGAAAATTCTTGATGTTTTAAAAATGATTAAAGTTCATCCCAATCAATATGTATAAACAAAACAAGATTTATCTTCTACTCATTCTAATTACAATCCTAGCTTGCAAGCCTGAAATAAACCAAAAAAACAACACCTTATGGTACACTTATCCTGCCAAATACTGGAACAGCCAGGGACTGCATTTGGGCAATGGCTATTTTGGTGCCACATTTTTAGGAGGAGTAAAAGAGGACATTTTTTCGATCACCGATGCCAGCATGTGGACAGGTGGACCGGCAAATGGAGATTGGGAAAAAGCAGGTATAAATCCAAAGGCCAATGAAAGTTTACCGATGATTCGCAAAGCGGTGGTAAATGGAAATATCAAAATAGCAGACAGCCTGACCATACACCATTTTTTAGGTGAATCGAATTTATATGGATATTTCTCCAGTATAGGTGATTTGAAAATTGAATTCCCATCAGAAGAAAATACATATTCATCATATCGCAGGGAACTAGACCTGGCCAACTCGCTTGGAAAGGTGAGCTATAAACAAGCGGGCACCACATTTTCCCGGGAGTATTTCTGCTCCTATCCAGACAAAGTGTTGGTGCTTAAATATTCATCTAACAAACCTAATGGTATAAATTTAAATCTAGAGGTAAGCATCATTCAGGATTCATCAATAGTTAAGATTTCTGATAATGAATTTCAGGTACAGGGATTTATAAATGGAAACAATCGTCCCTTCAATGTATTGGTAAAAGTAAGAAATGATGGGGGTGTACTAAGTAAAGTCGGTGATAAGCTTACACTACGGGGAGCAAATACTGCTGAGCTGTACGTGACTATGGCGACCAATTATAAAATGGAATATCCCGCTTATCTGGGTGAAGATCCAAAAATCAAGAACCAGATGGTATTAAGCGGCGCATTGAATAAAACCTATGCAGAACTTAAAGAAAGGCATATTCAGGATTACAGGAATTTATATGACAGGGTGAAATTAGAAATATCAGGGAATCCAGAATTGGAAAAATTACCGACAAATGAGCGATTTCAAAGTATGAAATCGGGTGTCGTGGATCCCGGTTATAAGGTGATGGCATTTAATTTGGGCAGGTATATGGTAATCAGCGCTTCCCGGCCTGGTACCCTTCCTGCAAACCTGCAGGGTGTTTGGAATGTGTTCTATTTTGCCCCTTGGGCAGGGAACTATCAAAGCAATGTGAATGTCCAGGAGATTTATTGGTCATGCGGGCCATTGAACCTTCTGGAATGCCAGCAACCTTATATAGACTGGATTGACAATTTATCCATTTCAGGAAGAGAAATTGCACAACGTATATATGGCACCGGTGGCTGGATAAGTCATACCATCGGCAATATCTGGGGACATGCTGCGCCCATAGGTGGCATTAAATGGGGCATGTATTCAATGGGATCTGCCTGGCATTGCCAGCATGTGTGGGATCAGTATGCATTTACGCAAGATAAAGACTACCTGAAGAACCAGGCTTATCCATTACTAAAAGATGCAGCCATTTTTTGGCTTGAAAACTTGATCCCATTTCAGGGGTATTACATCACCAGTCCTACAGTTTCTGCCGAACATGGCGCCTTATTGACGGATGAAGGATTGAACCCAGCATTTCACGATTTGAAAAGTGATCAATATCGATACAATCTGCCAGGGGTATACCAGGATATGGAAATGCTGTGGGATTTATTTACCAATACCGCTGAAGCTGCGAAAATATTAGGGGAAATTGAGTTTGCAGACTCACTGCTTGTTGCAAGAGAAAAACTCCTTCCTTTAAAAATCGGAAAATACGGACAATTGCAGGAATGGTATGAGGACATTGATCATCCCGATTGTCATCACAGACATATTGCCCACCTTTACGCAGCAGCCCCCGGACGCCAGATACATCCGACCACAACTCCTGAATTGGCAGAAGCAGCAAAGAGGTCGCTGGATATGCGTGGAGACGGCAGGTTCATGGAGCAGGAAGATGCCTCAGGAGGAAACTGGGCCCGGGCACATCGCATGTGGGCGTGGACCAGGCTGATGGATGGAGACCGGGCAAACAAAATTATGACCGAACTCCTAACTGAAGAAGGTTTTGAAAACGGCCTTACCTACCAGCATGCCCCCTACAATGGTACAGGCGGCCCGGAACTATTTACAGAGCCGGATGGTATGTTTTGTAATTTTCAGCTGGATGCATCAGGAGCACTTCCGGGATGTATTGCTGAAATGCTTGTGCAGAGTCATCTGGGAGAAATACAACTGCTTCCTGCTTTGCCTCAGGAATTTCATACAGGTAAAATAACAGGAGTACGTGCCAGGGGAGGCTTTACCGTAGATTTGGAATGGAAAGATGGTGAATTAATGAAAGCCGTAATTACAGGTAATCGTGTGCCTATCATTAGGCTGAAAGATCAAATTATAAAAATTGAAGATGATAATAGAATCGAGGTCATTTTATCCAAGTCATGAAAAAGGAATTAACAAGTATCAATGAATAATCTAAAAATATAGTAAAATGAAATCAATGATGTTGACAGGTATCCGGGAGATGGAGATGAAAGAAGTTGCTTCACCTGAGTTGGTAAACGATAATGATGTATTAGTGCGATTAAAAGTTGTTGCCGTTTGTGGTTCAGATGTGCATTACTATGTATCGGGGAAAATCGGAAGTCAGGTGGTACAGTATCCTTTCCCTGTAGGGCACGAATGTGCGGGAGTTGTAGAGAAAGTTGGCGCTGCTGTAACCAGCGTAAAACCCGGTGACCGAATAGCTGTTGAACCTGCCATGCCATGCGGAGAATGTGATCAATGCCTGGAAGGAAGACCGCACACTTGCCGGAAATTAACCTTTCTTGATTGCCCCGGTCAGGCTGATGGTTGCCTCTCTGATTTCATTGTAATGCCTGAACATTCGTGTTTTCCAATTGCTGATAACATGACTTTTGATGAAGCGGCAATATCAGAGCCTCTCGCTATTGGTGTGTATGCAGTAAATCGGTCAATACCGATGAAGGGAGCAAAAGTTGGTATTTTAGGCTTCGGACCCATTGGTATGAGTGTACAACTGCAGCTAACCATTGACTTTTATCCAGGGTATGACTAAGCGCTATTTGAATTGAATCTGCCTTTTCAGAATTTATCCTTTCCAATAACAATCCATCATTATTATAAATGGCAACTCTTTCTATACTGCCTATCGCAGGATGCGAGATCGCTTTAACACTCAAATTGGTGATAGCGCCTTTGGACTTAATGATTTCTGAACCGGGCAGTTTGTCATCGGCTTCCAAAAACAAAGCGGGTCCATTTGAAACAAAAGTATGGCCATTTTCAAGCCCCTTAAACCAGGTATCGGCAGAGAAGGTATTGCCCGTATAAACAAAGGTTCGTACTTCACCAAGTGTTGAACCCCAGGGCACATCGCTTCCGGCAGCAGCCGTAATTCTGAAACCCAGGTTCAGATAGTCATAATAATCCAACGTATTGATTTTGGAAAACTGAAGGAGTTCTACAAAATCGATATCCCCGGTGGTGATGTACCATGGAAATCCCCTGGGAAGGTCGCATCCATTCCAGGAAAAATGAGCATACCCTACAATAGCGCCTTGCTGGAGCTGCAGTTTTTTAAAGACCAGATCGTAGTAATTATAGGTAGAAGTATCGCGCTCCATCTGAGAGATATTCAAACCGATAATATGTCCATAGGTACTTCTCGGATCTTCCTGACCAGAAACAAGCCAAATATCACCTTTGTTGGTTCTGAATTTTTCTCCAAATCCATCCTGCTTGAATTCGGTGCCCAAATGATGCCCCATTTCCAGAACGTTTACCAAATGAATATCCTCTGCCTTGGCATATTCAAGTAGGAACTCCTTGAACTCGGGTTTATTCGTCGGATGGTGCACATGCACATCTCCGGAATACCAACCTGATTTTGGCAGATGGATCCATCTTTTTAGAAGAAAGGTTAAGGTGATTTCTTTTTCATTTTCCTGTACGGTAAATTCTTCCGTTATCGGGATATACTCATTCCCGTGTTCCAGACTTATCCGCCAGGTTCCGGGCGGTAAGTTAATACGAAAGTCTCCGGATATTTGATAGGCTACGGGAGCTGCCCAATGGGGTATGGATGGCAGACAGTCATATACATAACTTCGGTCATCATTATTTCCAAGGCCATTCATCTTTCGAATGGGGCCAATCCAGTTTTTATTATTTTTGTACTCAATTCCTTTATAAAACACATCAGTTTGAGAAACGGAATCTGTTGATTCGGCAGTTGTCGGAATTCGTACCTTGCCATCCATTGTACTGGTTATGCATGCCATGACCGGTGTCACCTCGTTGGTTTCCGCATCCGGAACACGGATTTTTACAATAACCGTTTCTTGAATATTCTTTTGTTTCTGTGAACAACTCAACACACAGAATAGGCATGCGACAAGTATTATTGTTTTGTTTTTAATTATTTCCATAAGGCCATTTTTACAATTTCAAAGATTGGGTATGGTCTGATAATTTTTCATTATTATTTTATTTCAATGCGATGCTTGCCTACACCAGCAGGAATATTAATTTCAAAAGGTTTTTTACTTGGAGAGAAAATTTTCCCATCTACTTTTATCTGGGGAGTATAACCCAATTTTTCAGTTACCCAATCGGCAAGCTCAAGAGTGTATGTTGAAGAATGATTGTTGAAATGCTGGCAGTAATGCGCATCATAATTTACCTGAATGTTTAGTTGAGGATTTTCCGTCAAAATCATTTGTCCTGAATTATTGGCATGGAGATAGCCGATGAATTCATTAATGCTGATAAAGTTGGCATTTGGATGTTTAGTGAAAATAGACGAGAATTTTTTGGGATCCGTAGCAATTCCAAAATCATGCCCGTTAGGTGGAGCGCTAACCACGAGAGGGGCTTCACTTGTTCCGTCAAATTCCCAACCAACCACAACCATATCTTTTCCTAAATAACCGTCATTCCATCCATACCACCCAAAGCCTGCCTGTCCGGCCAATCTTCGGGTATTATTCACATATGATACTGAAGATCCGCCACCACCAACGGTAAAAGCAAGCGGAATTACACTAAACTGATCGATGATCCATTGTTTCGATGTTTTCATTCGCCAGAATTGCTCGGCAGCAGGTATTTCTTTTCCACGCCTTGTATCACCAAATTCACGATACCAGCCAACATCAGTTTTTTCCTGATCCAATTCAGCACCCCACCAACCCGGAGATGAAGTGAGATCTGGTTGCATATGTGTAAGACCGTGGCACAATACTTCGAATACGCCTTCTTCAACACCTTTATCATAGCCTTTTTTTGCTGAAATGTAATCCTGGGATGTGCCAAAATCATCTACAAATTTCTGAGTCCAGGTAGGCTCGACTTGTCGCTTTTCATCATTTACAAATCCGGGAACAAAATTCACATTCAGGATGGCATTGTGCTCTTTCAATGGTTTGATGAGGTATTGCTCTATTATCTCCTTGGAAAGTGTAGGATAATGCCAATGCTCCAGCCAGGCATTTTGCGCATTTCCCGGATCATCAAGAATCATAATCATTTGATCCTCCCATGTCTTATACAAATTATACCCTATGGTCCAGGTTATAGCACGCCGAAGCAAGGTTCTAATATCCTGAAAATAAAACATGAAATTGTGATCGTGACCGATCCAAACTACATGTGCTCCAGATTCCAGTACTCTTGATGCTACTTGAGGAACAGTACCCTGGTTGACAACTGATGTAGTCCCATCTAAGAGTTTTACCTTTTGCCGTTGCATATTTCCCCAGAACCCATCGTCCACTTTGAATGTGGAATTCAATCCTTCCGTCAGGAAATGCGGATTGGCAACTTTCAACTCCTGACGATTAAGCCAGCTTCCAATATATTTGAGGCCAAGCAAAGACTGGATCTCGGGTTGGGAAATACGATCCGATAAGGCGATCAATCCAATGCCGTGATTCTCTACCATATCCTGAATTATGGTATAATCGGGATGCAATAATTTTTCACTCTCATTTACATCCCAAAGTATTGTCCCATAAATAGGTTTACCCTTGGAATTTAAAAACATATTCCGATCTAAAAACTGCTGATCAAGCCGAATAATATCAAAAGGGATGGCCCATGATTTTAGCAGTATCATGAGATGATAAAAATCGGTGGGGCCCGAAACTTCAGATTGGTTGCCGTAGCCGCTGTATTCGCCAGTTGCTTTTGTTTTTGATAACATATAACTCATCGGGTCGTCCCATTGGTCGCCAATGATAACTGCTACGCGAAAGGGCTTTTGACTAGCGGAAATTGCGAAGCTTGTAAGTCTGGAAATACATATAAATCCGGCAATTAACAGGAAGGATTTTAAATAAAGAATTGATTTCATGTGCTTAAAATTTTGTTTGATTATTCAAGTTAATATCTAATATTATTAGTTTTCGAGAAACCAATAACTCGCTGTCGGATCAGTTGTGAAAAAATGAAACAACATGCCAGCTACCTTTTGAATTCCGCTATCTGAAGGATGTGTCCGATCCTTTGTAGCAAAATCGTCCATTTCCCAAAAGATCCCATCTTTTCGTTTGTTTGTGCCATCTGCCCATAAATATGGTCCCCAGGAAAGAAACGGTAACTCATTTTGTTCACTTCCGTCTAAAATTTGTGTTTTATTAATTTCGTCCTCAATTAGCCATTTTACGCTCCATCCGGAATAGTACGCATAGGGTTCAGGATTTAATTTAACCGTTGCATATCCTGCATAAATTCGACTTGATAAATAAATCATTTTCAGATTAGGGAAATAGACGGAAAGGATTTTTACGGCATCGTTAAATTTACCTTTCATTCGTAATGCATGATCGGGAAAAAGATTATCTTTTGATCCTGCCTCAGCTTCTTTAAGCCAAACTATTTGTACCTGATGCCTGGTATTTCCTTTTTCTTTGATTCGCTCATTTACTTTTTGCCAGTAGTCTGTTGCCGGATGCGTAATTTTCTTGATATCATATCCACCAATCGCCCCGTCGATCAATATAAGGTCATCATTCAGTGTTTTTAAGGTATCTGTCATTTGCAAAAACGATCTAAACTCCATTGTTGTATTTGACATACCTATTGAAAGAAATACAATTTTTCCCTTTTCATTGATTTCCCCTTCTTCATTTAGCGGTACAATACTTTTGGCAATTTCTATTCCCTTGCTTGCATAAATTTCAGGCATTTCATTTTTCCCTTCCGGATACAAGCCGCCTTTAAATCCTTGGAAAGTGTTTGAACCAAGTTCGTTTATAGCGGGGTAACTCAAGGTACTTTGCTTTTTCTGCTGGCCAAAAACATGACAAGTAATTATAGATAATAAAAGGAGGATTATACTTTTCATAACACTTTGTTTTGTAATTTTTATTTTAAAAAAGAGATCGTTTTTTATTCAGGCAGATAGCCTTTAAACCTTATTAATTTGCCATCGCCTTTTTGGTAGGTGATCGGTTTCGGATTCAACCAGTCAACAATTTTATCTTTGATGGAATAGGCAAAAAAGTGATTTCCTGCAGGCTTGTAATGGCCAATAAAATACCGCTTCATATATTCATCCCAAGATAAATTGAAGGCCTTATAATCTTCGACATGCACTTCATTCATATCAAAGTACCTGAATTCATTTTCTCTGATATAGTCCATGATTTCCTGGTCATAACGTGCTTCACCAGTTACTAGCGACCTAAGTACACCACTTGGGTCAAAATGCACAAGCATCAATTCTTTGCCCTTTTTCTCACAAAATTGTTTGGTCTTTTTCAGGATGCATTTTGTGGCTTCAAAGGAATACTTGTTTTTTAAGGCAGTTGCAGTACTTTTCATTTTTTCAATATCCGAATAATCCACTTCCGGAAGCTCCAATATGTCAGCAAGCTTTTTTAATCCGCTTATATCGACATCAGAGTTTACCATATTGCTACCCAACAAATAGAGTTGAACCATCAGATCGTCTCTCAGGTTTTCGTACATAAATTCAGGATCTGACATTTTGTATACATCCTTTTTGGTACTTAAGCGGTTTTCCATTTCTACCAGCTTCCCGGTAATTATATCCATTTCAATGTTTGACCAGAAATTACCGTGAAACATGTATCCTCCATAGTCATCCCAGCTTTTATAATACGTTGCATACCGGCATCTGAAAACACTCCTCACGTAATCGTCTCCCCACATATACAGGATTACATATTTGGAATCTTTATCCAGTTTTTCACGTCTTATTAGTCTTCTATAAGCCTGATACACACCAAAGCCGCCCATACCAAAATTTTGCACAGGTTCGCCGAGGTGGCCCGCAAGATACTCCTGCCAAGTTTCGGCATCACTTACCTGGTGGCAGTGGGTGAAACTGTTGCCATAGGTGTTTATCCTGCATGGTTTGTCAGTATAGATGTGGTTGGTGCGCTTGCCGTCTTTCATCACAGTTGATAAGGTATAGCTGTTGTCCATGCCATCGTGCGGCATATAATTGCCTAAAATATATCCTACTTCAGGGTCAAATTGTGCCCAGGAATTTTCGTTCAGAAATATATCCAGTTCTTTCTTAGGGACTGCACTATTTCTCAAGTATTCCGTATAAGATTTTTTATTGTCTCGCAATGGTTTCCCATGCAGGAAGTCAGGAAACATAGAGGATCCGCTTATTGCCATAGCTAGTGCTGTGTTTGATTTTAAAAATTTTCTTCTTTTCATTGCCGATTAATAAAGTTTTGCTACCAACTCATTATCTTTTGATCCTAGGAATTCTATTCATCAGATAGGAATCCAAAAGCTTTTATTTTTGAAGGGCTACCAAAAATAAAAGTTCTTTTATTAATGTGATTGAGTTTTAAAAATCTTTTCAAATGATTCCCATTGATCGTCCCTTTCGTTCGGTTTCATTTCAATCTGCCAATCTACCTCAGCTAATACTTCCTTTGTTTTTTCAAAATTGAAAGCCTCCCATGGTACCTCTCCTGAAGTGTATAATTCTCCATCTTTCAAATTACTTCGCCAGTCGCCGTTCGCCAACTCTTCTATAATATCCCTGTGAGGTAAATAATCCAGGTAAAGGCCACGCCGGATTTCAGGATATCCTTCGGCTGTAATTTTTATCCAAGCTTGGATTGGCATAGTGAATTTCAAATGTCCACCCACCAATTTGTGCGTGTTGATCTTTTCTCCTTTTACCAATACCTCAATTTCAGCGTTTTCGATGAATTTGCCAGATAAGGGATCGATCAGTTTTAGATCAATATCCGATTCCATTGGTAATGGATCGGTTTCTCCTGTTGGGTGAAAATAGAACGGACTGGTGATACATACATCGTGTTTGTTTCCGGAAAAATCCGAAAAATCTCCATTAGTTGTTTTTTTACATAGGGAAAGAATATCCAGTGAAGCGGGATCTTCAACTGCTTTTGAACCGTATGCCTTGACCACATACCATGCTCTTTCTTTTTCTTTTAGTTCAATCGATTCATCAAATTTTCTTGGTTTCTCGGTTCTCAGATCCCATAACTTATAAATCTCACCGTTTCGGTACACAATCACGTAGCTTAGATAATCATCTGTTTTACCGGATGAGAGGACCTTTAGATTGAGATGATGTATGCCTCCATCTGCTTGAATGATGTCTCCAATTTCGTATTGTTGATCAATATTCGTTTGGATGATTGGCCCTGAAGTAACAAAAGTCCTTCCCTTTCGGACGGCCTCGGCTACATTTTCGATGGAAAAATCCCCATCAACCTTATAATAAGTACGCATAGAACCGTAATAAAAACGACTGTTTTGTTCTAAACCACCATCCAATTCACCAAGTGCCGGCATCCTATACCCCTGATTCAGGACATTAAACCACAAATTCTGATAGAATATATGATCATGATTATATCCCATAACAACAAGTCCATCCCAAATTTTTCCGGCGAGTAAACCAAATGAAAGATGGCTTACAACATTAGTGGTATATTTTTCAATATCTCCTCTTTTCTGCATCCACCATGAAGTAGGGTGGGGCATGATTGCTACAGAGTGGTCCCGTTCTTTTAGCCGTTGAACGACTTCTATATCCGGAATATTTGGAAAGCTTAGATTTTCAAAATTCCAGTGAGTTCTTTCATGAGATTGATAGTACTGATTTTCATAGGTGGTATCCATACTACTCGAATAATAATTATAAGTGGATTTCTGACCAATCCACCAGGTATGACCTGTCCTGTTCTTTGGCATTTCAGATCCATAGTGCAGAATGAATTTATCATCGGTGAATTTTTTGTAGCCTTCTGCCCATGTGCTGTCGTTGTAGCCTGCCCAACCCTGCGCAGCACAGACGAAATCTACACCCTGAGCCAGGCATATCTTTCGAACCAGGGCAGCCATTTCATCATCAGGTTTGTTGTCTGTGTATAAATGGCAATGGCCATCCCCATTTACCCAACCTTCATTTTTGAGATTTATCCATGATTTCAAATAGATGGACACTTCAACACCGTGGGTTTCGGAAATTTCAAATTTAAATTTTGATGATAAGCGATCGATGCCATGAAAAACTTCCATCTCATAGTTGCCAGAAGGAAGTACTTTCGAAAAAGAACCATCTTCTTCAGTGAAGAAACCCGGAGATTTGTCGTAATAACTGTCAATTATATTTCCAAGGCTGTCTTTGATGGCAATCTTTGCAGCCAATCCCAAGCCTGATTCTGCATCAAATACTTTTCCTTTGATTCCTTTGAAATCAATGACTTCTAAGGAACTATTGAATTGATTTTCGGAACAGGAACAAATCAGGATTCCACAAATAAGGCCGATGAGTAATTTATTCATTATATGCTGTTTTGTAATCTTAAAAATTTTTACAAAGGCTCCTCCGATAGTGAAGATAGACTTAATTCAATGGCTTTGTTTTTTACAATACTTTGGGTATAAAACTGTCCGTTTAGGGATATTTCAAGAGTAAAATCGCCATCACCTTTCACCATGATCTTTCGAATTCCATCATTATCAGCCTTGCCACAGACCAGGGAAATTGTTTTTCCGCCAAACCAGAATTTCTCGATACCAATCCTCTCCGAACTATTGATTTCCCAACGGAGCGTATTTGTAAGTGCATCCGCTTTTATACCAATGCCATATTCGATTAAATACATGATGGGAGCGATACCAGACCAACCCACAAAGTTATCCAAAGCCTGATTCCCCTGGCGTATCGAATCGGGTGCGTAATTCTCCCAGATTGTACCTGTTTCCCGGTATATGGCAGCCACATTGTTCAGGTGGTTCATGGCAATATCTCGGGCCAACTCCTTCGCTTCATATTTTTCAAGTCCCCGAATTACCATGGTCACAATAGGCGCCCAGACTCCGCCTTTCCAATAAGCCCCAAGTGGATCGTACCCCACTTCCGAGGCGGCTAGGGTTGGTACGCGATGTGGTCGATTGAATGTATTTGGATTATTCAATTCTTCAAATAAATGTTCCGCTTGGTCCGGTGATGCTACACGAGCCAGCAGCGTCCAGAATGCCGCAACGGTTTTGATAGGTATGATCTCCTCATCAATGGTCAAATCGTAATAAAAACCATTTTCTTCATCCCACATTTTATCATTGATAATTTTCTTCAAAATATCCGCCTCTTGACGGTACTGTCGGGCCTCTTTTCCTTTACCAATGATCTGTGCAATTTCAGCCAGATTACTGGCGTACAGTACCATTTCTGAAGAAATGTCAATCCCACAACCTCCATTAATCAGGAATTCGTTTCTTGGTGAATTATCCATGCTTGCCCAATCGGTCATGTAAAGCCCATTGCCCTGGCGCAGATAAAGCTGGATCGCTTCATAGTATTTTACCAATGGTTTCCAGACTAGTTTAAGTCTTTCCTTATCTCCAGTCATGCGATAGCTTTCCAGTTCAATCCAACCGGCAATTGGATGATTTAAGGCATCCAGTGTCAGTATGGGATTGGGTTTTGGCTTGTCCCTACCAATATAATTTATTGCCCAGGTAGTATCGCTGCGGTACAAGGTGCCATAACGACTGAATAAACTTCTGTTTTCATGATTGACCCATTCGTCATGATCCAAACCAGTATCCCGATGAATTTCCCTGCATATTTCTCCATCCGGATGTTGGCGTGCGTAAAAATTGTTCATTGATTGAATGCCCGGAACGTATGGATGTGCATAATTGCAAAACATGGTCATAAAGCCGGTATCCCAAAAATATATGTTATTCCCAAAGGTAAATGCCGCATCGATATAATTGGATACAAAACCACTTTGGGGAGAAGGTTTATGGAAATTTTCAAAAGCGATTTCCCATGCTTTCCAATAGCATTCAACCAGTAATGGATTTTCCTCATAAATGGGCGCCGGGAGTTTTGATTTTGTTTCATGAAATAATGGTAGCTCTTCCTGATCAATCTCTTTGATGTCGAAATACTTACCGCGTTCCGGAGTACCACATCCTGCGATCAGCAGCAGCATCAACAAAAGGATGGGCTTTTTAATAATGGGTGTTGAATACGGTGAATACATAATTTTAATATTTAAAAAATGAAAAAATCAAGCGACTTCTTTTAGCCAGTGCACAATAGGTATCAAATCTTTTATCAGTTTGTTAGCTTAGACATACCTGTAATAGTAAATCAAATTTCAATACCTCCATTCAAGATGGAATATTGGAAAGATGGAAGATTGTCCTCCTGCCAGGGAAATCGGGATTATAAAATCGTCTCAATATTCAAGGGGATAATATAGAAAATGGTCGTCCTTCCTGACGAAGCAAAGCGGAGATCAAGAATCTTTTCAATATTAACCCGGTTGATTGTGAGATTCCGGATATTACTTCCGCCTTGCTCCAGTAATTCCGTAATGATGGATGTTAAACCCGATTTCCCTGATCATCCTGCCCTTGAGGCAGGAAAACAAATTCATTCTATGTATATTTACCTTATTTATCATGATACTGAGTTCTGAAATAAATCCGGGATCCGGGAAAATTTCAAGTTACTTTCGATTATTGATGACTTGATCTTGATTTTATCCAAATTGATCTTGATTTTATATAAATACATCTTGATTTTATCCAATATGCTCTTGATTTTATATAATCGTATCTTGATTTTTTACAAAATGATCTTGATTTTATATAACTTGCTCTTCATTTTTTACAAACTACTCTAAATTTTATCCAACTCATCCTTTATTTTTTTTCTGGTACTCTACATTTGTCCAGTTCATATAAATTGTTATCCAAGATAAACTTAATTTTTATGGATTCACCCCAAATGCTAGTCTCGGGAGTTTGATGGATTCCATAGAAATCGAAAGCAAAACAATTTTTCAACATCACTAATCTTGCTGTTAACTTGTTTGCCGGAGATGCACGTCCGGCATTATTCCTCTTGATAGATTTAACCATTTTGTTTTGATCAATATGTGTATAAGATGTCACAATTTTTGAATCCTGATTTTTATTAAAGCTTTGGCAATTTCCATGGTGCCCGGTATTCCGGTACAATATATTTGTTGGCAGCTTTTGAATTTGTGAAGCAGTTTTTTGCATCGTCCCATTCCAGCTTATATTCACCGGTTCTTGCAGCGATGTTGGCTGCATGGGCATATAGCGCCACCTGTCTGCCTGTTTCCGGTGTGCAATTTGTCTTGGCCCGGCTTTTAATGCAATCCAGGAAATTCCTTGCATGTACATCGTGGTCTTCTCGACCTTTTACAGATTTAAATTTCTCAACTTTAAAGGCTTTTTTTGCATCATCCCACTCCGGCAATATTTCGTACCCTCCACGGTTGGCCACGATAGAGCCATTGTCGCAGATGAAGTTCAAGCCATAGAGCTTATCCCAGGGGCCATTTTGCGTTCCGGCTGTTTGTTCCCAGGTAATGATGTAATTTTCCATCGGAAATGTGACTGACATGGTATCGAATGTATCACGGTAATGGTCTTCATAGGAAAGATTAGCACCATAAGATAGAATTGTTTTGGGAGCACTGCTTACCTCACCTGCCCAAAGTGCCATATCGATTAAATGAACACCCCAGTCCGTTACAAGTCCTCCACCATAATCCCAGAACATGCGCCACTTCCCATGAAATCGATTGCTGTTAAAGGTTTCACGCATGGGTGCAGGGCCAAGCCAGAAATCATAATCAACACCTTTGGGAATAGGAGAATCAGGCACTTTTTTTGCACCTACACCATAGTTGAAATTTCCCCATATTTCTACCTTCCTTAGCTTACCAAGGCTTCCCGATTTAATGGTCTTCATTATATCTCCCCACAATACTCCGCTACGTTGTTGTTGCCCGACCTGTACCACCCGATCGTATTTGTTGGCCGCTTTCACCATGAGGTTGCACTCTTCGATGGAGTTGGCCATAGGTTTTTCTACATATACATCTTTGCCCGCTTCACATGCGTAAATCATTGGGAGACAGTGCCAATGGTCCGGTGTACTGATGATCACTGCATCTACATCTTTGTCATCAATTAGCTTGCGAAAATCTGCATACTTTTCAGGCTTTTGGCCGTAGGTTTTTTCAACCTCCTGCGCACGTTCATTGAGTATATTTTCGTCCACATCACACATGGCCACACAACGGGCATCTTCAAAAGCAAGATGTTTTTTCAAAACGGCAAATCCCATACCCTTACAACCGATCAGCCCGATATTAACGATATCGCTGGGAGCAGCTTTTGATTCGTTGATGATAAACGGTCCACCGATGGTTCCGGCAAGTCCTGCACTACCGATAGTCAGCGCCGATTTTTTAAGAAATTCTCTTCTGTCTTTTTTCATAGTAGGTGTTTTTTTCTGTTAATTAAAATAGTTTGGCCAGACTTTTATAGCTAAGTTCTGCACATTCCAGACCGCCCTGCCATTGTTCATTTTCTACAATAATCCGTCGAATACCGGCAGTTTTTGCATGAACTAAAATACGTTTAAAATCGATAATTCCCTTACCGACACAGGTCATTCCACGCTCGGAGGTGTTATCCATGTCCTTGGCATGCACCAATTCAAACCTGCCAGGGTAACGATTGAATAAATTTACCGGATCCGCATTCCCTTTTACCACCCAGTATAAATCCAATTGGGTTGTCATCAAATCAGGATCAGTGTTTTGCATGATGCAATCAAAAATTGTTTCGCCACCGATATCTTTAAATTCCCATGCGTGGTTATGCCATGCCAACCTGAATCCGGCATCTTTGCATTTTTTCCCCAATGCGTTTAAATTTTCTGCAGCTTCCAGGCTATCTTTTTTAGTGAGATTTTCAGCGGATCCCTTCCAAGGATAATAGCAAATGATGTATTCCGAATCCAACTGTTCTGCCTTTCTAATAATATCTGAAGGATCCTTTTTCATAGCTGCCATAGAGCTTCCTGTAGCAAAAGGCTTCAGGCGGAGGTCTTTCAGTAATTTTACATATTCCTGTGCTGAATTTCCATAAATACCTCCTTCAATGTGTGTATAGCCGATTTCAGCCAAACGAGCAAGTGTACCTCGATAGTCTGCTTCCATATCCTTGCTGACCGTATTGGCAATTATCCCGAGTTTGGAAAGGTAATTAGGAATTTTTGCTTTCGCGATGCTATTGGTACTGAGCGCCAATCCAGTAACTCCTAACGAAGTTTTAGTAATAAATTTTCTTCTATTCATTTTGAATATATTTTAATATTCCAGATTTAAGTTGAACATATCTATTGCATTTTCACGAAATATTCTACGCGCAATATCTTCGGCAATCTCTTTTGTTGCCCATCCGTTTTCAATTCGTTCTGCAAGCACTTTTGCGACAACTTCTCTCCCAAGTTCCAATGAGCCGGCAGCGTCATCGATGTTACCGGTATCTCCTCCCCAGCATATTTTATTATAAGGGACACAATCCAGCATTTCATGTAATGTTCGTATCGCCGTGGTTCTTGATAATTGAGGGAGCCAGACCATATCCAGGAATACATTAGGATAACATTTGGCCAACACCATAAAATCTCCTGTCCAGGGGAACCCTCCGTGAAACAAGACAAATTTGGTTTTGGGATTTGATCGTATAAGTGATACAAGTTTCATTGGATGTCCGCGATCCAGGTAGCCCCTGTTACCATGAAGATAACCTGTATGGATTTGAATTGGGAGATCATATTCCACTGCCTTTTGAGCGATGTACGATACAATATAATCCTGGAGAATTGTTTTGTCAGAATCGGAAAATTCTTCTTGCAGAAATACCTGTTCTGCAACACCTTCTTCAACCAATTTGAAATCGAGTGAACGGTGATAAGCTAAGCCCATCTTTAAACTCACCACATCGTGCTGAACAAGTGTTTCAAGAATTGTATCTAAGTAATCGAGATAAGATTGTAAATCGGGTATTTCCAACTCTTCCTTTTGGATAAAGGCTAATGCTTGTTTATTAGTTATTTTATGAGCGAGTGCCACTTCTTTACTTTCCAATACCAATTGGTCGAAACGAAATACATAGCGAAAATGGGCCGTATCAAAGTCAGTATCATATGCTTGCCAAAGCCTGTCGGCAAACATTTTGTCTATGTTTTTTGATAAACAGACCGAATCAAGCCAGGCGTCATATTGCTTGAAATTGGCGTCCATTTTGTCCGAAAAATCAAGAAAATCAGCTTTGGTGAGATTAGGTTTTTCAAGTCCATACAATTGCTGATAGTTATACACAAATTGCGTATAATAGGAGGTCGTTTGACAAAATCTGAGATACTTTTCGCTATGTTCCCAAAAAGCTTCTGCATCATGTGCCTTTTCCATAGCATCTGAATACTCCGGCATTCCGGCTGAAATCAAATCTGCATGGAGATAAAGCCCCGCATCAAAGCAATTGTATTTTTTCTTCCAGGGCATATCCTGGTGCGAATGGGTGTTGATGACCTTGATCTCATCAACGAACGACTTCATCTCATCATAGGTCGACTCCTGATAACTGAGGGCGGTAAAAGTGATCATTAGAAAAATACAAACACCTAACACGCTAATTTCTTTATTGGGCCTTAATTTTAATTTTTTCATTTTATTTAGACTTTCCAAAAACTGTCGAGATCGGTATTAGGGTTAATAGTGAATAGTTAATTTTCCTGGCACCATAGAATTTACAGTAAAGTCCACGTAGTTTGATAGTTCCATTTTCGTATTTTCAAAAGTGATTTCTTTCCCATTCAGCACGACTGTTTTGGCCGCCATTACATTTTCTGGCAATAAAAAATGAAATGTGACTTTATTACCACTACCTGTATACTCCAATTCAAAAGATTTTTGATCTTCTCTGTGTTGGAGTTTATAGCTCACATATCCATCAGATGCTTCATAGCGCACCGTTACAGCAACCGAATCAGTGCTGGTGGATGCCCATCTTGGAGCGATCAATGGATCATTGAATTTTACAGCCTTGTCCTGAACACCACAAAGCCCCTCGATTAACGCAGCCATCGCAGTCCCCGCAGCCCAATTGTCAGGCCCTCCGTATGACGCCATTGGTGGCTTTACATAGTGCTTCTGGTTTGAAAGGGTCATGCCCATCACCGAATAGATGCTTTCATCAAGGCTTGAATGTATGGCGATGTGATCGATTATTTTATTTGGTCGAGGATTGTCAATTGCCGCCCAATATACACCGACATCCAGGCTTTCATGGTTTGGCCCTCTCCATGCTACGCCGGCATACTTACTGTTTACTTCAGGAAACCACCAGGTCCCCAAATGCTTACCTTTGATGATATACTGGGTTTCTTTTGTGCCATCCTGATAATTAAAAATGATGGCTCCACATACATTTTCTTTTCCAACACGATTTGAAGCATGCAAAAGATAAACACAAGCAGCAGTTTCATTAATCGGTATTTGAATTTCATCAGGGAAATGATCACTGCTGGCAACAGAGATAGCCGTATTGCCATTGTTTACTTCAGGTTCCACAACCTGAAAACCAATAGTACCAAAATTTTGTTTGCCAACAGGTAGGTTTCTCATATCGTTGCCTTCATTTTCTAACATCCATGAAGTTGATCCTTTAGCTCCCGGGGCTGTCAAACTCATGTTGGCATAAGGAGATAAATCCAAAGGCCTAAATTCAGCTTGCTCAGGACTTGGGTAAGCGCCTGTATAGGCAAAAGAAATATTGTTGTCGTTATCTATTACAAGCTTAAACAAACGATCAAGTATATTTGTAGCATACTTTTCAAAACCATTTTCATATGCTCCTTTGGCAAGCTCTCCAGCACCATGGCCGGCAATCCCTCCATTCATATATTGCCAAACAGGATTGTGTTTTGCAAAGCCCTTTTGGAACGGAGGATAGATTGCATACCATTCGGCTGGAGATCCCTGGGGTAAATTTTCTTTAAGATTCATGTAAGTATTGATGATTGCGACATTCTGATCATGCCTTAGATTACGGTTGGTTGAATACATGTTTGAATGAGAGATTTGAGATTTTTCGTCAACACCGAGATCCCTTTTTAATGATTCATCTTCATCTATGAAATGCGTAAAAAATTGACCATTCCATGATAGTTCATTTAGAGTTTTCCGAATTTTCTCAGCCCGGCGGCGATATTTAATCGCGTTGTTATCATCCCCGATGTGTTGATACAGCTCCGCCAATCGTTCACACGCCAAAGCATAACCGGTATTGTCACCGAAGAACACACCAAATTTGGTTTTGTCTTTGTCGATCATCATGTCGGTTCCTGCTCCAAGATTGGGTGTATGTTCATCCACCAGTTGGAAATCCCATGAATCGATCGTATAAGGGCGTTTCAGTAGTTGATATTTTGTTGACCACCTGAGCTCATCTGTGATGCTATAATCCAAAGCTCGCGCCACTGAAGTGATGTTTCTTTTCAGGTAATCGTCATCTCCGGTAGCTTTCCACCCCTTATAAAAAATAAGTGCGTAGATATATTCGCAATGATTTTCAGTTGGCTGTCGTACAAATACAACATCCTTTTCATACCTATCGGTAAACTTCGGGCCATACGCTGTTTCGAAATAGCTTGGATGTTTAAACCGCCTCACATTGCTCATAATCATCCCATTTTCCCGTTGCGCCTGTCTGAATAGATCGATGAACTCGTGACCAACTCCTTCGAAGTATTGCATACCTTTCATGGTGTGATAATGATCGAGACCCCAATGCACAAAGTAATGGTAGGTTGTACCTTTAAAATCTAGTTGCCCCATGCCATTATCTGCGAATTGCCTCATCCCGTGATGAAACAGCTTGAACATAAGCTGATATTCGCCACCATCGTCAACATTGGTTTTTGCATCTACTTTAAATGAACTCTTTTCGAGTACTTTTCCATGTATATCAAGAATATGAACAGTATGATATCCCAGAGCGCCACCAACTACGAATTTTGCTGTCGTACCTACCTTTTTTCGAACATATTCCTTTCCTTGTCCATCTGTTACGAGGATGCTTGATCCGGTAATATTGCTAAGGTGTAAAACCTGTAAAGGTGCTGCTTTTGTGAAATTGGCTAAAATCCCAAATTCGCCTATTGTATTTAATTCGGAGCCTGATTGAAACGCGCCATTAGAGATCAAATTTTTTGCTTGAATATTGTCTATTGAGGCAGTATGATTCATGTTTTGCCCAATTAGCAAAAATGGTATCGCTACAAATACTAAAAATAATAATGCACTTTTTTTCTTTTCTCCAATGTTATAGTTTTTCATGATAATTATTTTTCTACCGCAAATACGCTTTATGTCGAATCAACATACAATCATCCTTTAGTTTACATTTATTCAATTGTTAAGGTCTTATTTCAAAGTGCTGAGATTTACTTCTTGCTTCGATAAGTATTTGTTCAATTCTCTCAACAATTGCCGGATACTCAGTAGCTAAATTTGTCTTTTCCGATAAGTCATTTTTAAGATGATATAACTCTAATGCTGAAGCCGGGGTGTCTTTCACCCCTTTCCAGTTGCCCATTCTTACCGCCTGTCTCGATGGCAACCACCAGTGAAATTCCCAGTATAAATAATCGTGCTTTGCTTGTTCTTCTCCCAATAGTTCAGGCAGGAATGAAATCCCATCGGTTTTATGATAGTCGTCTAAACCGGCTATATCCAATACTGTTGGGTAAAAATCCCAAAATGCAGAGACATGATCAGAATGGGAATTAGCCTTAATTTTGTCAGGCCATTTTATGATAAGTGGAACTCTGATTCCTCCTTCATACAGATCCCGTTTGTGACCCCGAAGGTCTCCGTTGCTATTTAGTTGGTCACTGGGTAAAGGGCCATTATCACTGGTAAAGATGATGATGGTGTTTTCAGCCAGATCCAGGTGATCCAATTCCATTGTTAATTTTCCTACGTGAGCATCGAGGTGTTCTACGAGTGCTGCATAGCTCTTTTCATCTTTGGTCCAATTTTTATTTTGGTATTTTGAATTATCCGGAACTTCAAATCGATTGCCAATTTCAGCCTCTCCGTTATCATGAGGAATAGTAGTTGGGAAATAAAGAAAGAAAGGAACTCCCTTATTTTTATTGATGAATTTAAGGGCTTCTTCCAGGATAAGATCATTGGAATAGGTCAATTTTTTAGTTGATATACTTCCCAATCCTTTATGCCATAGGGTATCAGACAAATAATTCACTTCATTGTCCAGGTATATTTTCTCCTCATTTTTGTATAAAAATTCAGGGTAAGAATTATGAGCAAGAACCTGATCATGGTATCCAAAAAATTCATCAAAGCCATGAATTAAAGGATCGCCGATCGTTCCTGCATTTCCAAGTCCCCATTTGCCAAAAGCTCCCGTACGATAACCAAGTGTTTTCAATTGTGCAACAAAGGTGCTCTCTTCCACCGGTAGAGGAATTTGACCGTTAGCTAGGGTATTTTGAGCATTACCCCGTACAAAGGAATGGCCGGTATGTTTGCCTGTCATTAAAACGCATCTTGACGGAGCACAAACTGTTGAGCCGGCATAGTGTTGTGTGAATTTCATGCCCTCTTTTGCAAGCTTGTCTATGTGTGGTGTGGAGAAACTAGTTTGACCATAACAGCCCAGATCTGCATAGCCCAGATCGTCTGCCAATATGAGAATGATGTTTGGTTTTGAGTGCTCAGGGTTAGTTTGGCAAGTCATTAAAAAAGACAGACCAATAAATGCCATGATGTGTAAAATATAATATTGATTTTTATTCATCTCATTCACTTTTAACAATTTTTCTTAAAGAGTCGTCTTTCCTGATTTCAACTTCACCATTTTCCCTTGCCACTTATAATCTCCTGTTACACCTTTTGGTAAGGTGACATCCCCTTTGATCTTGTTTTTATCAACGTACAGGTTAACCATTATATCCCCTTTGATCGTTGGGTATATTGCTTCAATGGTCTTAAGCTCATTGGGATTTGGAGCTATTTCAACGGTCGCAAATCCCGGACTTGTCGGCCTGATTCCGGCAACAACGCTAAAGAAGAAATGGACAGGATGCGCCGTCCAGGGATGAATCTCAGAACGTGGATCCTGTTCGATCCGCTTTTCAGGAGTGCCCGACATGCCCATGGTAACAATATCTTTCCAGGGTTGTAATTCATTGGTGAAGTTGCCAACCTTCAATTTTTGCATGGCTTCAAAAAGATAGAAATAATAAAAGAGATTGGCTTTGCTATCGAATTGAGTTTCACTGTCCAGTAAATTGTTCAGCAATTCCATTGATTCTGATGGAGTATGTGCACCACAGAGTACCGCTAGTATACTGGCTCTTTGGTCATAGAAAGTCTTTTCAGGATCATCGGCATAGATGCCTTTTGCCAAATCATAGCAAAGCTTTTTTACAGTTTCGGCGTACTTCATTCCCTGGTTTCGATATTCAGTGGCCTTTTCATCAAAGTCCAGCCAATCCATTAGTTCAGCTGCTTTTTGAAGTGTATAGGCATAATTTAAAGTCAAAATGGCTGAGTTGCCATCTTTGTTCGCCACCGAATTGCCTCCTTTGGGCAAATACCAATCGATAAACATCTGGTAGGTTGATTTACCCACTAAGCCATTTTCGTTAATCAGGGATTCGTAGTAGTCGAACACTTCCTGTATTTCGCCAAGGTAGGAAGAGATCAGTTTTTTATCACCTTCCTGCATCATCAGGTCATGTAGCATGTCGATCCATATCAGCGAGTAGGTGGGATGCACAAACGTAGCTTTTAGCGGGTAGCAACTCGTAATGTTTCCATCTGGAAGACGTGAGTTATTGAATTGCTCCATAGCGCTATGAAAATAGCTGAGATCACCTGTGAGCGTTGTCCATCCCTTAAGATGAGGGCGAAGGTCGCCTACATATTGCATTTGCTCGTAATAGGCATCACTCATGAGATTATCCTGGGCGCAAATTTTCATAGAATGCCAGCAGATGTCCCAAATTTTTTGATAATCAGGATTATCGGTGTTAAAAATGGCCTTTACTGGAAAAGATGCTGCAGAGTAAATATTGTAGTAATCATCGATCTGAAGTGCTTCATTTCCGGTTTCAATTTCTAACTGGATAAATCGAAAGGTACGAAACCATATTGGTTGGAATATCCGGTTCTCTCCGCCATCCATCACATACACATCGCTAATGCCTTTGATTACTTTTCCATCTGTTTCATTACGGTTTCCTTTTTGGTTTTTGTCATCATATAAAGCTTCTGAATATTTCACTTTAATACGTGCTTCAGTACCTTTTGAAAGATGCAGCTTTGGATATCCAAGCGTCACATAACCCTGATCGATCAGCAAGGTGTTTGTTGAATTGGCTGGAATCGTTAATGTCTCTTTACCAAACTCAAAGTCTTTTTGTAGTCCTTTCACATCGGAGTGAATAATTTTGTTGAATGGTTCTTTCTTATTGCTTTGAATGGCAGTGGTACGGGGTTGTAAAATCCAACCGTGCCCTGCACCTGCATGGGTTTTGGGCTGCGCAAAAATCACTTCGGGGCTTTGCCATGCACTATCGTCAAAATTGCTTTGTTGCCAGCCCCAGGAGTAATGGGCAGCTACTACCGAGTCTGTCGGATTGGAGGCGTAAAAACCGCCCACAATTTCACCGCCTCCCCTCCAGAAGACGGTTTTTTCATGCATGGATTCATTTTTAAGCACCTTCCACTGGCTGTTGTAATTGGTGTTGAGAAAGTCTTCTTTCTCAGAATTTCCTTGCAGTAAAAAACCGGTTTTGAAGGAGACAATTCCATAGCTTCGCTCTACCCCCCAGTTCATCACTTCCGCGGCAATGGTATTCATACCTTTAAGGAGATAGGGAGCAAGATCAATCGTTTCATAGCGCCAATGTCGGATATCAGCCAGTTGTGGGCCATAGCACACTTCCTGTCCATTTATATACAGCCGATATCGATTATCTCCACTGACATGTACAATGAATTGTTTAGGAACATCTTTTAAATTAAAGCTGTTGCGAAAGTGAATCAGTCCGTAGGCAGTTTTATCAATATCAGGATGGGTAATCCATTGGGAGTTCCACTTCTCCGGGTATTGTGGCAAAGGATTGCCGGGATATTGTGCATGTACATTGTTCGCCCAAAGTGACATCATGATTATCCCAATGATTTGTAATCCAAATTTCCTCATCATTTACACGTTTTATTTTCTTTCAATAATTCTACCCTATTCATGAATCAGCTCAAAAGCGTATCGGCCGCCGGCTTCGAGCTTCAATTCTTTTTTGAAGAGCGCTTTGGAAATGTCTTCTTCAGTATCTTTGATCCGATAATCCGGACCTTTTTTTAATGCTAATCCCTCACCAAGTCCAAATTCATTTAGTGCTAATTCACCATATTTGACAGAAATGGTAGCGATTTTACCTTGGATCGTGAATGTACCCCAGGCTGTTCCGCAAGACCAAAAAGTACTGAAATCCTGTAGGCTGAGCTTAGGTGAAAAGGACATTTTTTTCGCCATCCCATCATATTCGAATCCCGATAATGCCAGCAATACCGACCAGCTTGCCATTGCCCGGGCATAGTGTACGCCGCTTTCATTGTGCATAAATGGATTTCTTTTAAATCCGTCGTGTCTGTCCTGTACGGCTTCAACAATTTCTATTCCCTCTTTTACCATTCCTGCATGAATCAGTGAGGAAGCTACAGCATATTCTACGCCGCTCCATACCTCCTGTGCATATACAAAAGGAAGCACTGGCTGATTGTCATGAGGCCATGAGCACAGAACTACCCCAGCATCATCATTCAGGGCATAGATGCGTTGTACATTTTCATAATCACTCATTTTTTTGATGAAATTATAGTCGTATACAGCCTTCAATGCCAGGCGTGTTTTTGATTTATCCAAGATAAATCCCAAACCGGCGTTTTGAGCAATGTATTGACCCAAAAGCTGATCGGCCAAGCATCCGTCACCATATTGATATTTAGGTAATTGCTCCCCATTTTTGTTTGGTGGTGAAAGCTCAAAATCATCCTTTATATTTCCTTTTTCATCTAAAGGGATAATCTGAATGAAGTATTCTCCATTCCAAAGCAGTTCTTCCATTTTTTTCACACCCCTATGATACACCGATAAATAATCCTTGGCTTTGTCGGACTCACCCATCGCTTCAGCCATTTGGGCGGAGGCTTTCAATGCAGCGAGATAGCATGAAGTCGTCATAGAGCTGGGGCCAAAAAAACTGATATCGTAGGTATTGTGTTGCCTTCCTTCCATGATGCCATCCTTGTCAGGATCCCAATGGGTATTCCAGGCATACTCCAGGGCAAGTTTGACCTTTGGCCACAGTTTGGCCAACCATTCGTTATCCCCGGAATTTTTCCATTCGCGGTAAACCCGCGTAATGCTGCCCATTTGACCATCGGCTGCTGCACCACCATCAAACCTGTAATCTCCCAATGGGAAGACCGATCGATGATTTTGCATCCCCTTCTCATCGACATCATAGAGAAATTCAATCTCCCGCATGTTTCTTTCCAAACTGGGGAATAAGCTTGCCAATGTTTGTTCGTAATTCCACACGTGTGTGCAGGTACCAGGGCAACACCAGCCAGCATCGAGCACGCCTTCAAATCCGTGTACCTCCCCACGATCAGTTACCTGAATCAGGTTGGTTTTAATACTTGCTGCCTGGGTACTTAATGACTCGATGATTTTTGTCGAATACGAACTTGAGTTCAGGCTTTCACTAAAAGATTTGGTGAGCGCATAAAGTGTATTTTGCTTTTTTACACACGTTTCAAGGGCAAAGGTTTCGTCTGTAAATAATTTCTTGTAATAGTTGCTGAATACCTTTCCCCTGCCGTCCGTTCCAAATGTTTCTGAATCCTTAAAAACCCGATCCGGGAAATGCCATGCCAGATAAAAAGGAATGATGATTTCCTCTCCTGGTTCCAGCTTTACCTCCACCAATATGACGCTGTTACGATTTGAAATCTCATTATATGAGGTTGGTTTATACGTAGTTTCCCAGGACTCGGTGATGGACTCTATTTTACCATCTCTAGAAAAATCCTCCCAAAGAATATGCATGTCATCTCTCCATCTACCGGGATAAAGATGTGTTTGCACGGTAGTTTCTGGAGCATTCACCATCGCAATAAAGTTTCCCTGGTAATTGACATCAGCACCTTCAATTGCAGCGAATTTTATCCCAGTCAAGGTGCCATTTTGATGGAAATTGTTACTGATTTTTTTAGCTTTTATCGGATTCTCTATATTGAGCATAAGGGTAGCCTCGACCCTTTCAGTGTCATTGTTTTTTAACTTCCAGCTATAATTCACCACCGGAAATGAACTATCATCCACATTTAATGGAATGAAAGGATTGAATACTTCCAGGCTAAGCACCAGAGGCAATTGTGCATCGATAAACTGCCATTGGGCAAGCGGAAAAGCGTTGGTGAAAATCGCTTCCTTCATCCTGGGAAGTCCGGAGGCTTTGAGATGTGATTCTTCATTATATGGAGGCAGGTATTCACGCTCGAGTATTTTGCAGATTGGTTTTTGTCCGTCGACCTTGGTGTAGAGTGCAAAGAAAGTGTTGATGGGTGATCGCTGCCTGTCCGGTCTGTTAAATACTTCAATGTGAGCGATATTTCCACGACCACCCATGAGAATATTACCTGTGCTAATTCCGCCAATTGGCACCTGGAGATTTTGCAAATACTTCCCGGTATATTGAAATTCTTTCCTTGTTTGAGCCTTGCTCACAAGTGTGCAAAGGAATATAAAAACTGCTAATAGAAAATCCCGCATTAATAGATGTATTCGTATTTTATTCATTATCAATAAATTACGTTAATTAAAAATTCAGACGATTCACCTTACGCGTATCATTTTTCCTGGAATTGACCAATAGCAAATAATCAGAATTGTAAGCTTCTTTTCCAACCACCTCCAGTGATACTTTCACCAGCTGCATTTTGGTATTTTCGGGAATTGAATATCGAATTGTTGGCCCTTGTAAATTTTCATTCTCTTTAAGGTCTTCAAAATTCCAGTTCCCAATTTTGGTTTTGACCCCGTCTATTGTTATCGACACAATTATTTCCCCATTCAAAACCGTTTGATATGTATCGTTGAGCATCCATAAATCAATCTCCAGCGTCTCTCCCGCCTTCCAATCAAAACGCTTGAAAGCTGCAGAGGAAGTGACTGGTCGGAGTGAAGCCGCAACGGCATCAAACGCAGGCTTGGTGATATTGGGGTATGTTATTAAATTATTATTGGTTGCATTAGGCCAGGGTTCATTAAAACACCAGTTGAGCGCCATGGAGCACTTTGGTTTTTGCCGGCGCGCCTCTTCAAATATAGCTTTATAACCTATTGATTGTAAAGTTTGACTTTGCCAAACCAACTCCTCCAGGTTTTCAGCTTTACCAAAGTATTTCTCAATAGTTTTTATTTCGAGCCAGGAGCTTTCCTTCCAGGCTCCAAAAGCCCCGTGAATCTTCCAGGCCTCCGATGGCTCTACAGGAAATAATTCTTCTTTCGGAATTACCTGTTTTAATACCTCAACAGAGGCCAATGATGGCATACCAAATTCTGTGTAGGCCGTGTTTTTTGCCCGCCGCATCACTTGGAATACATCTTCATCAGTGTCCGGATCATAGAACAGGTAATGCCCATGCCCAACTCCATAAATAGGGGAGGTGTTGATATAGGGTGTGTTTCTATCGTATTTGTAGCATAGACTATTCAGCAAACGCAATGCGTGCGATTGTTCGGTCATCCCTGACCAGCTGTTAAAAAGCTCATTCCCGCCGCTCCACATGGCCAGAGAAGGATGTTTCTTAACCTTGTTAATGATCGAAATCGCCTCTTGCTCAAGTATTTTCAAATAGTGTGGATCATTGGGGTAATTGTTGCAGGCTAAAGGAAACTCCTGCCAAACCATGATGCCTAAAGAGTCACAATGATCAAAGAATGATTCTTTGTTGGTGATCCCTCCGCCCCAGATGCGTAACATATTCATGTTGCATTGCTTCGCCAGAATTAATTGTTGCAGGTATCTCTCAGAAGTAATTGCCCCATAAAAAAGTTCGGGATGTACCCAATTACTGCCTTTCACAAATACGAACCGGTTATTTATTTTGAGTGTAAAGGGAGCTGTACTGCGGGATTTTGGAAATACCTTTGGTTCGTCCCAGGAAAAGGCATTCATGACCAACTCGACTTTTCGAAAACCCACTTTCCTGCTTTTACGATCTATGATTTTTCCATCCGTATCTTTTATTTGTAATTCAGTTGTATAAAGATAAGGTGTTCCATGATCGTGCGTCCACCATAAAGAAGGCTTGTTTATGCTAGCAGATATTATCGTATTTTCCTTATTTACTTCACCATCTTCATTTGCTATTATTTTTTTATTTGCATCATACAAACTCCAGGAATAACTCAGTTCATTTGAATTACTATTCGCGACATTGAATTGAATGTTGATATTGGCTTGTGAAAGATCATTATCGAGCTGATAAGTAAAATCAAATGTGCTAATTTGGGTTTTTGGTTCTATTCGTATCGTGGTTTCATCCCAAATACCAACCGGAACCAATCTCGGATGCCAATCCCAACCATAAGGAACCGGAGGCTTGACCGACAAGTTTGCCTGGCTACGGCCTTCAGCTTGCCCTTTGGCAATAGGAATTGGGTAGATAACTACTTTAAACGTATTGAGTTCTTTCAAGTACTCATTCAGGACAAGTTTCACTGGTGTAAACATCCCTTCCTGATGTAAAATCAAAGAATCATTCAGGATAATATCAAACTCATAATCAATGCCTTTTGAGAGAAAAATAAGGTTTTCACCCTCATTTAGGTTTGGCTTTTCAAAAGTGGTTTTATAGCACCAGAATCGATTCTCAAGATGTCGGTAATCATTCACATTTGTGCCAAAAGCAAAAGGTGCTTTTTTGTAGGCCTGCATATAGTCCAATTGAACTGCACCGGGAACTACCGCCTCAAAGAACTTGTCAGGTATATCATTGACATGATTCATGGTTCCTACCTGCCAATTCAAAAGGATATCCTGTGCATGGGTAGGTTGAAGGCCATAAAAAATTATGGATGTTATATAAAGAAAGACTATTCTTGGATACTTCATTGTTAAATAATTTGCCCTGCGCCCCTCAGTTGTTTCTCCTTCCTCTTTTGGTGTTTAGATTTTTACTACCAATGGAAAGAGAGCTTTTATACAGAGGTGCACAGAGAATTAAATATTAATTGAACAAAATCAACGTTTTATTTATTCTTCCCAAGTGTCTGAAACTTGAGAAGTCGATTTAGAATGAACTCAAATATTTTGCACTGTCTTCGAAGGTTACAGGATCCATCTCGACAAAGAAATTCACTACTCCTCCCTTTTTGGCAGCCTTAAAGAAATCTTTCCAATCGACCATTCCCTGGCCTATAGGTACTGACGCTTTTTTTTCTTCCGACCAATCAGCCAGATGGGCAGAAATAAAACGACCTGGATATTTTCTGAAATAGTCTGCCGCTTTGTAGCCAATGTTGACCACGGCTACCTGAAACTGCATCTTCACGAGCTCCGGATCAAACTGTTCGAGTAAGGCATCATAAATCAGCACATCACCACGTTTTTCAAATTCCATATGGTGGTTATGAAAGCCCATCTGTATGCCTGCCGCTTTGGTTTTTTCGGCGATGACATTCAGCTCGTCGGCAGCATTTCTGTAATCATCGACACTGGCGTCTTTGGGCAGCCAAAAGCTTGAAGCAATAATCTGAGTGATACCCATCTGCTTCGACCATTCTATTCTGTCATCCAGATGGTCGCGTAGCTCACCCATGTTGTAATGCGAACTCTGGCATTTAAGACCTGCATCCTCTATTATTTTCCGCATTTCAGTGCCGCTCATTTTATTGAGTGGTTCGAAACCCGCGCTTGAATAACCAAGTGGGGAGCACATTTCCACTTCCTGATAGCCCAAACCAGCCATCATTTTTAGTGTTCCTGCAAAATCTTCAAAGAGCTTTTGTCTTATCGTCCAGACCTGAAATCCGTAAGATTTTACTTTTGCAGCTGCATGTCCTGATGCACCCATAGGAAATTGACTTGCGATTGCAGCGGAGCCTAATATGGTTCCGCTGTGTTTAATAAAATTTCGTCTTTTCATAATTTGTTGATTTCATCGTGTGTAAGTACTTTTTTAGAATCATATAATTCACGGATTTGCTCAGGTTTATTGTGTGTCCATGGAAATCGTGCCCAGATCATAAACCAGGTCCATTCCGCTTGTTGAGCAAGTATTTCGGGAGTTGGGACTTTGCCACATTCTCCAATGGCTATGATTTTACCATCTGCCAGTTTCAAGAGATCATCGTGATGTGATTGCTGGTAATCACCTTTGTAGATGTCAGCGGCCAGTATATCTACATAATCTGATCCAGGGTAAAAGAGATGGTAATCATAAGCTTCATCATCTTTCCAATCGCGTGGTCCGTTTGCGTTCCACACCCAGATAAGATTGTTTAGTTTGTGGTAATTAACGTATCTGTCATACATCATTTTCCATAAAAGCTGTATTCCATTTTCGCCCGGACGATTTCCGTACCAGAACCACATCCCATTCATTTCATGATATGGACGCCAAAGTACGGGAATGTTTGCTTCACGAAGTTTTTTCAGCAATTCAGCTCTTTGGTCAATTTTTTTCAGCAACATGTTGTTGTACTGAGATCCTGGCGTAATAATTTGCTCCCATTGCTCATCGGTAACCATGCCCTTTACGCTCCCTGCATACCCAAGGCTATCGTGGTCAAATGGCTTTACCTGGTGATACATTAAGGTAATGATCGAGCCCTCTCTATATTGATTGATGGCTTCTTCAATAAGATGGTCACTTAGGGATGCAATATCTGTTCCCCATAACGCCGGTAGCTTACCCGTCATGGCCCTGATACTATCTGTACTTCGCAGTATCTCATGATGATAATTGTGTTGACCGGATATCAAATGCTTGCCTCGAATGGAATATAGATAGTTAAGTAAATCACGGGCTTCAGGTGAAGCATTTGGATTGACAGGTGCTATCTTCTTTTCCGAAGCACAGGAAAAAATTAAGGCAATCACGAATAGTAAAAATGTGGATTTAAAAAGTTTCATTGTGATTCTATTGTTTAAAAGTGTTTATCTAGCTCATCATTCATTTTAAGTAAAGTCATTCAATTGACTTGTATGTCTTCACCGAGTTCCAACAATGCCCACTCCAACGCCCAACTGGTAAATGCAGCGAAGTTGAAATTCTTATACTTGCGCCTATTTCCCGGTTCACCTAGATTCCTATCAAGTACTTTATACATTACAGGAATCAAAGGGCGGGCATCTTCACCTACCAGTTGAATGCTTCTGGCCGCCTGCAGGGCCAACCAGGATCGATCATCTTGCACTATCTTCCCCAATATTTGCACCGCCAGACTCGAATTACTGTATTTACATATGGCTTCTGCTGCAGCAACTTGCACACTTGGTGAAGGGTCATACAATAACGCAATTAATTCTTTTGAAGCAGCATCGCTTAGTTCGGGCATTTGCATTAATCCAATAACAGCCCAGTAGCGTACACCGCTATCGCTGTCTTTCATTCTGTCAATCAATTCAGCTTCGTTCGATCTGCCTACCATCTCAGCAGCTTCCAGAATTTTTTTCACCTGATATTCACCACTGAAACGAGCATAATCATATGGTGTGGAATTTTTTGATCGGATCATATATTCAGCTTCAGGTAATAAACCCAAATCTTTAGTTTCGATCATCCATTGATGCATTTTTTCAGCCAGCATTTTTATAATCTCTTCAAACGCAGGATTATTAGCCATATTATTCAATTCTTGAGGATCATTTTTCAGGTCGTATAGCTCCTCAATGGGCTTTTGGTTCCACAACTTGGCCTGTTCTGTATTGCATTCACCAGCCAGGTATAATCGCCTTAATTCCCTCAGAGATTCCTTTACATCAGAAAAGATAAAACCAGACTGAATGTGGGGTAGGTGAGGCATAAAATGTCGGATATATAAGTAGTGCCCATCGGTTACCGAACGCGACATTTCATACATATCGTCAGCCCGATCACGTGCTCCAAAGGCTAATTCACGGTGTGGTGAGGCGTCTTTTCCCATGATGGGCTTACCTTCAAGGTATTCAGGAATTTCAGCTCCCGCCAGATTTAGTACGGTCGGTACCAAATCGATAAAACTTACCAACTCACCGTTGTGAGTGCCGGCGCTGAAATTTTCAACTAAATGGCTGTACTTGTCCGGAACATGCACGACCATTGGCACATTCATCCCGGATTTAGTTAACCAACGCTTGTATCGTGGCATCCCAAAACCATGATCGGCGATAAAAAAAATAATTGTTTCGTCCATCAATCCATCTTCTTCAAGCATATTCAGCACATTGCCAACATTCTGATCAAGCACCGTTAGGATGTCATAATAATGTGCCCATATCTCACGGATCTTAGGACTATCCGGATAATAGGGGGGAAGCTTGACTTTATCTGGATCATGGAATTGATCAGCAGGTAAATCATTGACAAAATCAATGTACTTCCCCAGATTATTGACACTTCCCTCGTGCGAAGGGCCAATATTTATAAAACTAAAAAAGGATTGATGTTCAGTCCGGTGACGCCATGGCGCATAATCTGATGACCAGTGCTCCCATAGATTTTCAGGATTGAAATTATAATCTGTTTTGTCACGATTGGATGTGAAATACCCATGCTCTCTTAATAATTCTGGCAGGGTTTTTAATTGTTTGGGAAATGGAATTTCGCAACGCAAATGCTGTGTGCCAAGTGAGCTGGCATACATTCCTGTAACAAGGGATGAACGTGAAGGGGCACAAATCGGCGCTGTGGTCATAGCAAAATCATACACTAAACCTGTAGAGGCCAGTTTATCTATGTTCGGAGTTGTGGCATATGTATCTCCATAGCACCCCAAAGCCGGGCTGATATCTTCTGCAACAAGCCAGATGATATTGGGGGAATTGTCAGCTTCCTTTTTGTTTGTAGAGCAGGAGAAAATTATAACTCCCAATGCAACTAAAAGTACGGTTAAGCGCATAATATTTATATTCATTAATTTGACTTTTCACCCTAAACCGTAATAAAAACGTCTTTTGAAAAGAGGAGCCGTTGAAAATCAACGAACTCCCCTTTTTGGGGTTTAGGTATTCTATATTATTAAGCCATCCAGGGCCTTTGACGCTCTTTGGCAGAATCAAGAGCGGCAAGAGCTGTATTTACATTATCGACCATTTGAAAATCATACATGCCTACACAAATAAAATCCGCCCCGTTTTGATACGCGTATGCAAAAGCATCTTGTGGCTTTAATGCTCCGGCAGCCAGAATCTTAAATGCTATCCAAGGCTTCGACAAGCTTTTCATAAATTCAATGGTTTCTTCAGGATTGAAACAGTACATATTGTCGTGCCATTCCGGATGTTGTGCCGACCAATAGTTATGATGGTGCATGGTCTTCATCCAGAAATCGTTCTCCAGTCCCAGCTCAACACAGCGTTTTATGGTTTCAATTCGATGCGCTCCGATACCTACCGGCAATCCGGCATCCCGGATCAAATCCATGGCACCAACGATCTCATCAATGCGGTTGTGCTTGATGTAGTGATCAGCGGTCTCACCCTGAATGTAGCAGGCGGTCGCTCCTTCGTCAATAGCCTTTTTTACGATGTCGATATATTCATCATATGGTTTTGGAGAAGGAGTTCCTGTACCATCATAGTTCAGTCCGGCACAATCGGCAATAAACTGGAGCTTGCCATTTCTTTTTTTCCAATATTCATTGATAACAGGACCAATGACCGTATTGGAAAGCAGTGTATCAATCCCGCATTTCTCAGCCACTTCAAAGGTTTGAAAAATCTTTTCCTTGGTATGGTAGGCCCGAACAAGGGAGGAAACATAGATTAAATCACGTGAATGTGCCCAGCCACTTAGCAGATTTCCTCCCATGATCATTTTGCTGAACAGCTTGTCTTTGATTTTTCCTTTAGGTAATTCACCTTTGAGTTCATCCAGACCTTTCACTTCAAATTTCTTAATGCTTGCACCGGAGATGGCATCTGACAGTCCTTGTTCTTCACCACTATACATTTTCACCTTAGAAGCAAGACCAAATGAGAATGCTCCAAGGACTGGCAATGTGGCCAGATGTTTAAAAACCTCACGTCTTTTAATTCCTCGATGATTCGTTTGTTCGTCTGTATTTTGTTCCTCCCTACTTATCTGATTTACTTTTTGCACGGGAATGTGAAAGAGCCTGGAAAACAAGCCATCCAATCCAAGAAATTTCCCAGTCTGGAAAACCGATAGGACAATCAATGCAATGATCTCAAGCAAGTCTTTGCTGACAAACATATAGCTGCCTTCGAAACCAGCACCATTGTTTGAAAGAAATGGGGGATTAGACAGGTAATAGATGGCTAGTAGGGCAATTCCTGCAAATTGAGCAGGCCGCGTAAATAAGCCAAGAAATAAACCTAGACCAACAAGGATCAATCCCCAAATATTGAGAAAATTAACTACGGTTAGTACCCCTTCGTTTTGTGCCATGGACTGGAATAACCCGGATAAAAAACCACTTGAATTCATTAAATATCCTTCAGCGCTCCAAGCAGGTGATAGCAGTTTCACGAAGCCTTCATAAAGAAAATGCCAGCCGATCCCTACGCGTAGTAAAGTAAGTACATACAGGTGAATGGTTTTTAAACCAACTTGTTCATTCATTTTCATCGATTTGTTATTTAAGGTTATTTACATTCAATTTTCATTACAAATCCACCATATGGCAATAGGGGCAATTCAACAGGATTATTATTGTTAACTGTAAATTCCTGATCTGAAAAACTTTTTGGTGACTCCCCATCGCTTATTAGTTCAGCTTTATGTTCTCCTTCCATAAGAAAGGATAGTTCAACAGATAATTCCTTAACATCGTTTTCACCGTTTACTCCAGCCACATACCAGGTGGACTCATTTCTCCGGGCCAAAACCATTTCTTTTCCTGGCCAGCCCGTTACATAATGTGTTTCATCCCAAACGACCGGTACGTCTTTAAGAAAATCTTTCGGTACTTCCGGCAACGAATTGTATGATTCTGTTGCATCGGCAAGATGTAGCAAACCTGTTTCAAACAAGATTGACAATGCCAGCTCATGACCGTAACTGGTAATGTGCGGATATTTCATATCTGAAAAAATTACAGGTGTATAATCCATCGGGCCGATCACATTGCGCGTCACGGGAAGAATCGTATTTTGGGCGGGGGCGTATTGTGGATATTCACTTGCAAAAGTATAGCATTCGGCTCCGCGTACACTTTCCATACTCATCATATGCGGATATGTTCGCGACCAACCACGCGGAATGGCACACCCATGAAAATTTACCATGATTTGATGAGCGGCCGCATCAATCAAAATATCCTTATACAACTTCATCATACCCTGCTTGTCACTCTGAAAAAAGTCGATCTTAACACCTTTTACGCCCCATTCATGAAGCTTGGCAAATTCTGCTTGTCGTTTGTCGGCCAGATGCATGATATCTCGCACTTGCCCGGTGACTTCATTGTGCGGACCACCTGAATTATACCACATCAAGATGCCAATGTCTTTGCTGTTGGCATAATCAACCAGTTGTTTGATGTTTCCTCCCTTCATTAAATTCCAATTGGCATCCACCAGGGAGTATTCCCAGCCCATTTCTACGGCCAAATCAACAAACCTTTTCAATTTCTCAAAATCTTGAGGGCTGTCATGATCGGACAACCAACTCCATGAAACTCTTCCGGGTTTGATCCATGAAGTGTCATCAATGCGGTTTGAAGGACTGAGATGCCGAATCATATTTGATGCAACTATGGTTTGCAGGTTGTTACCCATAATCGCCACACGCCAGGGTGAAACCCATGGTAATTTCTCTGAGCTAGCCTCTTGTTCATATACTCCCATTGCCTCATCGGATTCTGCCAGACGAATCGTATACAAACCGTCATTCACTTCGGCGTTGAGATGTGCCCCGTAAAAATCGCCATCCACTCCTGCTTCACTGAGCAGAACCCAGGAGTTTGCTGTATGAAATAAGGCTGGAAAACACCAGCCATTAGGCTTTGGGGAATTGGCACCAATTGCAATTTCATTCTCGAAATAGGTTTCATATGCAGGAGTCCATGTGCTTACGTCATCGTAGGGCTGGATCCAGGCTTTTCCTTCAGTAAATTTAAATCCGCTCGACTCCCCGGTTACGACAAATTCATCGGTCATTTCTTCTGGAAAAATATAGCGGAAGGCAATTCCATCGTTGTAGGCCCGTAAAGTTACATCCAGAAGATGTCCACCTGGGATAGAAAATGATACCGTAAGTTCATGTGCATGATTATGCAATTTCCGGGCTTTACCTGTAATTACATTGTAATGTTCATTGATAGTAATTATTTCTGACGCCTTGACAAATGAAAAACAGTTGGTAAAATCAGCGTCTTTCCTTACGATTCCCAATGGTGATTTTTGTATTACTTCTGAATAGGCATCATCTATTTTAAGAGCGACAGTATAAAAGAGTTTACCTTCCTGAAGTGACAATTCAATTTTGATATCCCCATCTGTTGACAAGAGTTGCCAATTATTTTCTTGTGCATTATTACATGAGAACATGCTAAAAAAAATGCACCACATAATGATTTTATAAAAAGTCTGCATAATTGAACTATTGCTGATTTTTAACTGTTATTTCATTTTGCCCTTCATTTAAAATGCGATCTTGCCCTTTGTATTTAAATGTTCCTTTCATCCCTTGGGGCAAATCAATCGTTGCATGAAGCTTTCCCTTTTTTCGTTTATACTTTACACTTATCCTCCCTAATGGATGTGGCATGGACGCATCTATATCGGATAAGGTACCCATGTGGGGAGTGATTGTTATGTTATTAAATCCAATATCTGCAGGTTTGATTCCACAAACTGAGCTTAACAGGAAATATGCCGGATGGGCGCTCCAGGCATGGCAATCTGATCTGTCGTGCGAAGCAAAGCCAGTTTCACCGCAGGTACTGAGGCCTTGGTCAATAAAGTTGTACCAAAAATCGAGATGGTCTAAAAACAATTCTTCTTGCTCCGTTTTCTGCATGGCCTTAAACAAGAAAAATGAAAAGTAGGAGCTGGCCATTTCATCGAATTTTTCATAACTAAGAAATCGTTGAAGGAGTTCAACCTGAGTCAGAGGAGGAACGACATCGCAAAGAATAGCCATGATGTTGGTTTGTTGGGAATAAATTGCCTGATCGGCATAATCCCTGAAAAGTTGCCTTTCTTTATCCCAACAAGTAGAATAAACGGCCTCTTTAATACCACTTGCAATCGTCTCCCATTTAGTTGCTTTTTCCGCTTCACCAATTTGTCTGTACAGACTCACAGCACAATCCATGGTATGAGCAAAATTCAGCGTAAGCAAGACGGATTGCTTCATTTCTTTTTGTTCATTTGTCCGGGGAATACTTCCTTTGGTAATGCTCCAATCCATAAAGTTTTGGTTTTTTACCGTTCCGATCAGGCCTGTTTTCTCATCAAGATGACGTTCGTAAAAGCCAAGTACACCTTCTATTTTATCTATAAATTGTTTTACATAATCAGCATCCCCCCGCATCAGATGATAATCATATAAACTCTGAATCCAGGCCATCGACCACGATCCCATATCGAAGGTAAAGCGAGATGGATAAGCAGATTTGAATAAACCTGTTTCGCTATTTACAGATTGCGGGTAAAGCCGCATCACTTCCCGGAACAGGCGGTCATCAGTTGAATTATAAGTTGAAAGTGCGCCAATGGGTCGATTGTCCCCTCCATAACTTAGCTGTTCGTAGTAGGGCGTGTCGTAATAGGTTTCGCCCGAACACATCTTGAGGGTGCGAAGGCCCATTTCGAATATTTCATTTAATCTGCTATCATTACTTTTAAAAGTCGACATATCGGGATATGGGTATCCGGAATATTCTGTGGTGTGGGAGAGAATTATCAATGGCTCATCTTTGGTTTCAATTGCTAACTGCACATAGCGGAAGGTGCGTTTCCATAGTGGCCTGAAAGTTCGTTTTTCTCCATCGGGATGAAAGACATCCCAGACTCCATACATGGTTAAATCGTTGACCGAGTCACGGTGTGCTTTTAGGTTTACTTTCTCATAGAGCGCCTCAGCATATTTAACTTTTATGAAACTTCCGGTACCACCCTCTACAATAAGCTCCGGGTAGCCCATGGTAAAAATTTCATAATCCAGTAATATAGTTGCACTGGTATTTGCGGGAATGTTTATTGCTTTGTTCCCATCCCATGGACCTTCAGCAATATCAGTGCCTGTTACTTTTCGTATTGCTTTTGGATTCACTAAATGATTGTCCATGAAGGCGATATTTCGTGGAACCAGGTTCCATGGTGCATTGCCATTAAATTCAAGTTTTTCTGCCCTTTTCCATGCTGAATCATTATAATCCGCTTTTTCCCAGCCCCAGGGATATTTAGAGGCATCCACCTCATCACCGGGACCACAGGCATAAAATCCATAAAACCACCTTTCTTTAAAAAGCATATCATAGTACGAAATCGGTTGGTATGCGGGATTTTTAATTACTTTCCAGCTTTCGTTAGTGTTCAATTCATTAAATGCATCCTTCTCGGCCTTCAGAAAAAATGAGGTTTGCGCAGAAATGAAAGCTAGGGGTCTGTCTTTGCCGCCATTATAGACCAGTGCAGCAAACTGGTTTTTGCCTTCCTGTAAATAGGGTGTAATGTCAATCACATCATATTTATAAGTTTTTAAATCACCTTTTGCAGGACCGTAACAAACACGTTCCCCATTTACAAACAAATTGTAGCGGTTATCGGCAGAAACGTGAACGATCAGCTTTTGAGGGATTTCTTCAAATACTACGGCTTTACGAAAATGATATACACCATATTCTGTAACATTGGCAGAAGGATAAGTAATCCACGGAGCTACATAACGGGATTGGGCAAGGCTCCATATCTGGATAAAAAATATTAAAAAAATGGTAAGGTTACTTATTTTCATTTTGTTATAAGTTGTAATTCTCATTTATGTTCTAGTAGTCTACCTGGTACTGATATTCCCAATTTTGGGGCAGGGAGTTAGTAGCACATTCAATTATTAATTTGCTAAAATGACTTACTTTATTTCTATCAATTTTTCACTTCCTCAAATCATTTTCTGTTTTGTCATCTATTTCTTTTTTTTTAATGCCGCAGACTTTTCTGAACATCAAGTACTCCCATTTCACTAAAAAAAAATAGTAATTTCATTAATTATTTTAGCTTATGATTTTAGTTAATTAGTTTCAATGCCACTGGTTTTAAAAACCTTAATAAACATGGTATTAACAATTCATCAAAGAAAAGCATTAGACAAAGAACCTGAGGGGATTATCTTTCCTTAAAATGGGATTATTTTCCATCGTGAGAAATAAAGGAAAATAGTCCATGTATTTTGGAATCTATTACCAATACCATTTGGATTAGGAATATAAATGAAGTGATGCTGCCAGAAATTTCAGCCTTTACAGGTGTAGAAAGAAAAAAATACCTGTAAGTAGCATAATTAAAATTGAATATTCTTTTGTTGTCCGACAGATTAACAAATAAATAATGGAGCGAAAAGCGAGGGGATACCAGTAAAGTGTGAAACGGAAAAAAAAATTCAATTCCAATTTGGAAATTGATGGCGACAAACTACCAGTCTGCTAAAGTTATTTTATATGTATTCTTAGTGATCATCTTTTGTATCGACGTTTTGCACTTGTGGATTATTAGGATTTAGTGATTTTGCACTTTATGTATAGTCATCATATTTCACATTTCCTGATCAGCCCAAACCGGGTAAAACATTTTCATCCTGAGAAATTGTCAACATTAGCTGGAACTTATCTTCTGGATTAAGTTGAAAGATTTAATATCATGCTTTTATAGTATGATTCCTTTGTTTCGATAAGTTATGTTCAAATAATTCATGACACGAATTCTCATCATTTTGGAAAATGACCAGAAAGCCAGAGAAGCATGGTATTGACAATTAGTTAACTAATGCAAATTGCTCTAAATGTTAGTTCAAAAAGACATTATGTAATTCCAATATCAACCAACCTATCGCCTACAGTAGTCTCGATATTTAACTCTTTTCACATATCAATAATTATCTACTCATTATTCAGCTTAGGTTGATTATCATATGGATATGCTTTTATCCGAAAAACTCATATTATTTTGGCCTTAGTGGCCACACTACGACAAAAAAATTCAATGTATTTTTAATTATCAGCTTAAACAGCCTACGATTTAGTACTATTTATCATAAAACATGGAATATATTCCGCTAATCCATGTTTTGGAAAATATTCCTTCTTTATAGGAAGATAGTCTCCTGATATTCATTCTATATTGATTTACTTTAATAACACTCAACGAAAATTTCAGAATTGACGAGAAAAATGATCAAATAGTTTTATTGACAAATAGCACCTAATTAACTTTTTCAAATGGCATCACAATATATTCAATTTCCAAAATCGACCAGTTTTGAAAACCTCTCCGATATGCCAATCAATACCCAACATGTTGATGAAGCTGAGATCTGGATTAAATTCAAAAATGGTGATGAAGCTGCATTCATTTGGATTTATAGGAATTACTTTGATATACTTTACAATTTTGCAAGGCAATTTGATCTCGACGCAGATTCCGTTAAGGATCAAATTCAAGAATTGTTTATTTATATAAGAAATAATCGCACAAGATTAGCCGACGTAAAATCTATAAAATATTATCTTTTTGTATCCCTAAGAAGAAGACTACTGGCAAATAAAAAACGGCAGTTTTCCTTTCTTTCACGATTCATTTCAGACAATAAAAATAAATTTGAAGTTGAAATTGTTGAATCTCCGGAGGTAAAACTCATTAATCAATCCATTGATAAGGAAATAAAAGGAATGCTATCTAAATCAATGAGCAAACTGACACTCAGGCAAAAAGAAGCCGTGTTATATTTTTATTATGAAGGAATGTCATACAAGGAGATTGCTGACATTATGGATCTTAAAAAGGTTAAATCAGCAAGAAAGTTGATTTATCGAGCTATTGATGCGCTTCGAAAAGATCTTCAATTACCTAAAAGCACTTTACATTAATATTTTTTTTCTTACGTGGGGTCATTTTACATGCTCCTGATTCTATTTGGTAAAGAGATAGAATTAAATGCGATACGATAAATATAAAATAGAGGATTTTCTTTTTGATGAATTTTTCGTCCGGTGGATTAAAAATCCCGGACCGGAAACTGAGCATTTCTGGGAATTATGGATCGAAAAAAATCCGGATAAGGTACAGACCATAAATAAAGCTAGAGAGATCATCAATTCTATAAATTATAAGAATAAGTTTCAGCCTTCGGAAAAAGACTATAATGAAGTACTTGAAAATATATTAAAGCACCCTGTTTCGTGGACACACTCCGAAGATTTAAAAAAAAATGATAGACTTACATCCATTGTAAAGTATGCTGCAGTAATTCTTATTCTAATTTGTTTCTCAGCATTCATCGTTTATATGAATTTTGAGAATACGCATAATGATCTTGTCCAATTAATTGAAATATTTGAGAAGAATAATCCCAATGGTCAAAAGACAACTTTTGAACTAGAAGATGGTACTATTGTGAAACTCAATGCTGGTAGCAAATTAAGGTATCCAAAAGCTTTTACAAGCCAGGAAAGAAAAGTAGAATTGGAAGGAGAAGCATTTTTTGATGTAAAAAGAGATGAAAACAAACCATTTATTGTAGAAACAATAGATCTAACTACTACTGTTTTGGGTACGTCGTTTGATATAAAATCATATCCTGAAGAGGGTGAATCTTTTGTTGCTGTAGCTTCGGGAAAAGTGAAAGTAAGCGGAGGCAACCAACGCGGATCTTCAACTGATGAACATTACCTGCTCACTGAAAATCAAATGGTCATATACCGGGCTGGCAATAATTCGATCGTCAAAAAGGAGCTTGATCCAGACGTGGTATTTTCCTGGAAGGACAACATTATTTATTTCGAGCACAATGATTTCGATTTTATCATTAATACGCTTACAAGGTGGTATGGAGTAGATTTTATAATTGAAAACAAAAAATCCTTTGCCGGACGATTCAATGCCAAATATGTTGATGAGCCATTGGATTTGATTCTCGAGGGATTAAAAGGAGAATATAATTTTGAGTATAAAATTGATGGGAAAAAAGTTTACGTCTATTAAAACTTATACAACTATGAAAAAAAAATATAACAACTCGAGCTAAAAAAACCAGTTGCAAAACTATTGCAACTGGTTAGGAATTTTCACCCGACAAAGACAAAATCGTTGGGGAACGGGTCAAGTTTTTGACGGTGAAATTTTACATGTTAATGCAAACAAATTGTTTTACAAGAACACTTAAAGTTATGAATTTTAAATTACTTAGAAAAATTCTGCAAATGTCGAAGTATACATTTTATGGAATTTGTTTACAAATGGTACTGGTTGGTATGCTCCTGGCATCCTCATCAGAAGCCCAAAGACAAAGCTTAGACAAGATTTATGTATCGGTAGATATTGATAATCTTACCTTGGAAGACGCACTTCAGTTATTATCCAATGAAACTGAATTTAACTTTTCTTACAACGATGAGCGAGTCAATGAAGAGAAGATCGTTACAGCTAGCGTTAAAAATAAATCGATGGCGACGCTTTTGAAAAGAATGTCAAAGGATTATGATCTGAAGTTTAAGCGCATCAACGAAAATATCTATGTCAGCAGGAAAAATAATACCGGAAAGGCTATTGAAGAAGAAATCACGAACCTTTATCAGGAACGGGAAATCATCGGTAAAGTTATTTCTGCTGAAGATAATACGGGGCTTCCCGGAGTTAATGTAATTGTACAGGGTACGGCAACAGGGACAATTACTGATGTTGAAGGAAATTACAAAATTGATGTATCTGATGAAGGAACAAAATTAGAGTTTAGCTCTGTGGGTTACATCAAGGAAGTGGTGCTAGTTGGAACCAGGACAGTGATAGATATTTCACTTACCCCGGATATCACCCAATTATCAGAGCTTGTTGTGATCGGCTATGGTACCAGAGAGAGAAAAGACCTGACTGGGGCCATTTCTCAGATCAGCGCGAAGGAATTGGTCAATGAGATTAAAATGTCTCCCGAACTGGCATTGCAAGGTAAAATGGCTGGTGTATACGTTTCCAACCCGGGATCAGATCCTATGGCCAGACCAGATGTACGGATCAGAGGTGTGAGTACCCTGGGATTTAGTGACCCATTGTATGTTATTGATGGAATACCGATTTACGAAGGGGGGGCCAGTATTGATGATGCGCGATCCCAGGATCTAAGGGGTAATATGAATGTGCTCTCAATGATCAATCCAAATGACATAGCATCTATTTCCGTACTTAAGGATGCATCGGCCACCGCAATATATGGTGTGCGCGCTTCCAACGGGGTAATATTGATTCAAACCAAAAGAGGTGAAGAAGGAAAAGCCAAGGTGAATTTCTCCTCAAGTTTTGGGGTTCAAAATATCAAAAAGAGATATGATGTATTATCTACCGGGGAATATGTTGACATGTTCAACGAGGCTTACGCTAACAACCCCAATGAAGACATAACCACAAACCAATGGTGGCCGCTATTTGATCCAACATCACCGGAATACCTGGGTGACAGCCCTACATATGACTGGATGGAGGAAGCTACACTGAAAAATGCAAAAATTCAGGACTACAATGTCAGCATTTCAGGAGGTAATTCAGAGAGCAATTACGCGATGGGCGCCGGTTATGCCAGCCAGGAAAATGCTTTGTTTCGCAGTCAGGTTGACCGCTATTCGTTTTTCGCGAATTCCGACCATCAACTAACTGATTGGTTGAAAATTGGGGAATCTTACCGATTAACCGTTGCTAAAACATCTGAAAATGATGGTGCGGATATTCAGGCGGCTACTATGGTCAATCCGTGGCAGCCTTTATTTGATCCTGATGGATTGAATGGTTACGCCTTAACAGGAGTAAAGGGCTATGGAAACTCCACAAGGAATAACTTCCTTGGCCAGGCGGATTATAGTGTCAGAGATCGTGAATTGATAAGGAACCTCGGTTCATTGTATGCAGAAATAAGTCCTTTTGATGGATTGCGCTTCAGGGGTACTTTGAGTATTGATTTTCTTACAAATGCCCGGGAGACATTTAGCCTTCCGGAAGAGGGATTATTCATTGGTAACCAAGGAGTATTAAATACAGATGGTTCAACTTATGGACGTCGAATGAACGAAAACCGCAGCATCATTATGGAGTTCTTAGTTGGCTATCAGAAAACAATTGGCAATCATAGTTTTGATCTTGTGCTGAATGCAATGGATCAAAAGGCACAATGGAACAATACACAAAATAGTGCCAAAAATACCGGTTTGTTGTCATGGGAGCAACGTATGATCAATGAAGGATGGGCTCCCGATACTAAGAATTTGCTATATGAGCGCAAGCATTATGGCATGATTGGGTATATGGGCCGACTGAGTTATAATTATGACAGCAAATATTATTTTGATGCCACTGTACGAAAGGACGGCACGTCACGATTTGCTCCCGGTTATAAATGGGGCACTTTCCCATCATTTGCTGCTGCATGGAGGATCTCTTCTGAGAACTTTATGTCATCGGCAACCTTTATCAATGACCTGAAGCTCCGTGTAGGATGGGGTAAAGTAGGTAACCAGGAAACGGATGAATTCAAATTCCTGTCTTTAGTTAATTTTAATCCAAAATATGCATTGGGTTCAATTGGCGGAGGATCAGGCAATATCATGGATGCTGCAGCCCTGGGTGATTTTCCTATTGTTGATTTGAGCTGGGAAACAGTGACAACACAAAATATCGGGATTGATGCGTTAGTTCTAAACAACAAACTTTCGCTTACTGCAGAATATTACCAGAGGTTTACTGAAGATATTCTTCAGGGGATAGAGATTCCCAAAGTAATTGGGGCACTTAGCAATCCGGTAGTAAACCTTGCTACGGTCGAAAATAAAGGATTTGAATTTGTTGTTGGTTATAATGATAAAATTGGTGACCTGGGAATTAGTACCAATCTCAATTTCACCACAGTAGATAATAAAGTCACCGAAACTTACAGAAATATGGCCTATGGTGGCAACGAAAACAGGATTGAAGTAGGGTATCCTATCGAATTTATAAACGGGTATAAAGTAAACGGAATTTTTCAGACTCAGGCAGAAGTTGATGCAGAATTGCTGAAAACAAATGATCCGGGCAATGATGCTGAAAAGTCACCTGGAGATATGTATTTCCAGGATTTGTATTCTCCACCGAGCGGAGAAGATCCTGAGGAATACCGTAGTGAAGGTGCAGATGGCGAAATTAGCGGGCATGATATGGTATATCTGGGCAAGAAAATTCCAGGCTATTATTATGGATTAAATGTTGGACTTAATTATAAGGGATTTGACCTGGGTATTACTTTCCGGGGTATCGGCGATGTTCAAAAAGTCAATAACATAAGGCAAAACGGGGAACAAATGAGTACTGGTGGAGTGAATTACCTTGCTTCAGTTCGCAATAGATGGACAATTAATAATCCTTCTACAACCATGCCACGTGCTATTTCTAGTGATCCTACAAGTAATAATCGTTTTTCCGACCGCTGGGTAGAAGATGCCGGATTTTTCAGGATGCAAAATGCTCAAATCGGGTATAACTTTTCCGGACCAGCCATCGAACAGGCAAAGATCGCAAACCTTAGGATCTATCTTTCCATGTCCAATTTGTTTGTCCTTTCACCTTATTCCGGACTTGACCCGGAAGATGATACAACACCGAATACATTCGTGTTTGGTATAAATTTAGGCTTCTAGACTTTAAAATCGAAAAAAATGAAAGTTTATAGAATAATATTAATAATGGTAGCTGTTGTCTCTTTTGCGACGAATAGCTGTAATGAGAAAACAATTGATCTGGATCCAATCGGAAATACGGAGGCATCGTTTTTCCAGAATGAAGATCAGATGACAATGGCTGTAATGGCTGTTTATCAAAAGTTGAACTTTTTCTATCAGTGGGGAAATGACAGGATTCTTCATAGAATATGGCTACTGCCTTCAGATGATCTCACCAATCCTGGTGGAGATGCACATGAAATATTTGCTTCCTTAAATAGTACTAACGGGCAATTGAGCGAATTTTTCAATTTCTCATACCAGTTAATTGCACGGGCAAATACAGTACTTCAGAAAATTGAAGAGAACGGTAGCTTTGCCTACGATGAAAATTCCGATGCAGATGATTGGCACAAAGGGGAATGTCTGTTTTTGAAATCCTGGATGAATTTCAGACTTTGGAATACCTATGGTACTGCCCCTTTGGTTACGGAACGGATAATGGAACTTGACGATGCTTATCCTCCGAATTCTTCCGGTACCGAGCTTCTCGATCAGGCAGTAATAGATTTGAGTGAGGCCATTAAAGTGTTGCCTGCATCCTGGCCTGCTGAACAAGCAGGAAGAATAACTAAAAACGCAGCACGTGGATTATTAGCTAAAGTATTGGTATTCAGGGGCACGGTAAATAAGGATTCAGGTGATTTCACAGCTGCTATAAGTGAAATAGACAATATCACCGGTGCGAATTTGACTCCTCATTTTAATGATAATTTCGATGCTGCACAGGAGAATAATATAGAATCTTTATTCGAATTCCAGGCAAACCAGACCGGGGGAGGAGCTCCCAATCCGTGGGTTGTTGGCGCAGGTGCGAATGATGCCTTTGCTGTAATCGGTGAATTGAACTCCTATTATGGCTATTTCAATAATAAAGGCTACGGTGGAGTAAATCGTTCATATTCGGCGACAGCATCTCTTAAAAATGCTTTTGAAGCCGGTGATCCTAGAATTGATTATACCCTGATTATGGCCGATGATGACCATAATGTGTTAAAATATATCCTCAATGATGCGCCGATAGCGGGTCGTGAAGGTCAGGGTTTATCGGAAAACAATACAAGAATTCTGCGATATGCGGATGTGCTTTTGCTGAAAGCAGAAGCAATTGTTCGTTCCGGAGGAGATTTGAATGAAGCCATTGCTTTAGTAAACCAGGTTCGTCAAAGAGCACGTTTATCTACCGCAGATGGCACAGAGTCACCGGTTCCGGCTGATTACGGTTCTCAAACAGATTCCAATGTTGTGCTGGATTTGATTTTCAACGAGAGAAGACTTGAATTGGCTTGCGAGGAAGGGCATCGCTGGTATGATCTGAGGCGTAGACATTTAGCAGGTGAGATTAACCTGACTACATGGGATTTCAGCTCTGTTAGATCTGATTTTGACTTTCAGGAACATAACATTAACTTTCCTCTTCCTGAAAATGAGGTCATACAAAGTCCGAATTTAAACCAGAACGATAATTATTAAGATCTGAGGAGAAGTTTTTAAGTATTATAAGAGAGACCCAATAAGGATATTGGGTCTCTCTTTTTTAAATTGTATTATTTGGTTTAGTAGAATTTTAGACATGCTTTGCATTTTTCGAAATTGATCGTAATTTGACGTTAGATTAAAATCCGTGCCCATATTATGAGACTGACACCCTACTATTTTGTATTTTTTTTATGCCTAACGTTTTCTTCATGTACTGATAAAAACACAGATAAATTGTTCAGGCTGAAGGATGGAACAGCAACAGGACTAACATTCAATAACCAGATTTTTATTAGTGACTCACTGAACGGCGTAAGCTATGAATATATTTATAATGGCGGTGGCGCCGCAGTCGGTGACATAAATAATGATGGACTAAAAGACCTGTTTTTTGCCGGAAATATGGTGTCAAGTCGATTATATCTCAACAGAGGTGAATTGATGTTTGAAGAAATTACCGAAGCCTCTGGCACCATTACAGACAAATGGTGTACAGGGACATCAATGGTGGATATTAATGGTGATGATTTGTTGGATATCTATGTATGTGTTGCCGGACCTGGATCACCTTCTTTAAGGAAAAACATTTTTTTTATAAACCAGGGAATCGATAATGAAGGGATTCCTCATTTCGTAGACCAGGCCACATCGATGGGATTGGATGATGATGGTTACAGCACTATGGGTGTTTTTTTTGATTTTGATAAAGACAAGGATCTGGATATGTACCTATTAACCAATTCAATGGATGGCATCAACAGAAATATGGTTAAGCCTATACGCAGGGATGGCTCTGCAGAAAGTACAGATCGTTTGTTCAGAAATGATGGAGAAGAAAATTTTGTGAATATTTCAAAAGAGGCAGGGATTCTGATTGAAGGCCATGGACTGGGAATTGGCCTTTGTGACATTAACCAGGACAACTGGACCGATATTTATTGCGCCAACGATTTTATTTCCAATGATCTGTTATGGATCAATAATCAGGATGGAACCTTTACTGAAAAAGCTGGGGAATACTTTAAGCATTTTACAAATAATGGCATGGGAATGGACATCGCCGATTACAATAATGATGGGCTCCTTGATGTTTCTGTAGTCGATATGATGCCCGTATCGAATATCAGACAAAAACTAATGTTTGTATTCCGGAACATGGACAGGATGAATCAAGCCATTGAGTTGGGTTTTTTGCCACAGTTTATGCGCAATACCCTTCAACTGAATATGGGTAAATTTCCCGATGGCCGCTACCGTTTTTCCGAGCTTGGATACATGGCCGGAATTTATCAAACCGACTGGAGTTGGGCGCCCTTGATGGTGGATTTTGATAATGACGGATGGAAAGATATGTTGATTACCAATGGATACAGAAAAGATGTGACAAACCTGGATTATCTGAATGAAATTATCAGGAAAAGTCAATTTGGTACGGATGAAGGAAATCAGGGATTCTTTTTAAAGGCTATGGATGACCTTCCAGACGTTAAAATTCACAATTACATTTTTAGAAACAAGGGAGATCTCACTTTTGAGGACAAATCAGCAGCATGGGGGCTTGATATACCCACCTTCTCTAATGGCACCATCACCGCTGACCTGGACAATGATGGAGATATTGATATCGTAGTCAATAATATAGATCAGGAAGTGTATTTATATGAAAATAGGCTGAATAAGCTTAACAATGAAAAGCACTTTCTGAAAATTCTTTTTGATGAACAAGTACCAGAAAGTGATAAAATAGGGACTAAAATATGGGTATTTCAAAAGGAGAATAATCAGTATTTTGAGTATTCCCCTTATAGAGGTTATAAGTCAACTGTGGATCCTGATATTCATGTCGGGCTTGGGGCAGATATCCGAATTGATTCCATCATTATTCAATGGCCGGATGGGATGGTTCAGCGAGAGGTGGAATTACAAGGAGATTCTAGTTTCGTAATCTCCAGATCGGAGAATTTGTCATATTGCGCTGGAAGTTTCATAAGCCAATTCAACAGGGAGCAGGAAGCGCTTATATTTAAAAACATAAGCGATTCATTAAATCTTCAGATTAAACATAGTGAAACAAAGATCAATGATATACAAGGTACCCCTTCGTTGATCAGGAGTTTGTCAAAAAACGGTCCCTCCCTCAGTGTTGGCGATTTAGATAATGATGGTTTAGAGGATTTGATTTTAGGAAACGATATGGGGAAAGCTCCTGTATTATTCAAACAGGAGCCCGGGCATACCTTTTCAAGACTTGATGTAAGGCTTGATAGTCTTCCCGAGGATATGGGCTCCCTGCTTTTCGATGCAGATGGGGATGATGACCTGGATCTGTATATGGTAAGTGGAGGAAGCGCCAGGCAGGAAAATGACAAGGATTATCAGGACCGCTTGTATGTTAACGATGGTTCGGGCGGCTTTAAATTGAATAGGGATGCTTTACCGGATATGCGTAGCTCCGGTTCTTGTGTCATTGCTGGAGATTATGACAGGGATAGTGATTTGGATTTGTTTGTCGGGGGTCGGCTGGTTCCGAAAAGATACCCATCTTCACCCCAAAGTTATTTGCTGGAAAATGTAAACGGAAAATTCCATGATCGCTCGGAAAAACTTGGAGAGAAACATGGATTGCTGGGTATGGTTACCTCGGCGCTATGGACAGATGTAAATAATGATAATATTCCAGACCTGATGGTGGTAGGAGAATGGATGCAGATTACACTATTGCTTAATCTGGAAGGTTCATTTGTTGATCAAAGTGAGGCATTTGGTCTTGGCGATAGTGAAGGTTGGTGGAATAGCATCAACGGGGGCGACTTTGACAATGACGGTGACACGGATTACCTGCTTGGCAATTATGGACTCAATTCCTTTTACAAAGCCTCCAAAGATCAACCACTTGAGATATACGGCAAAGACTTTGATCGCAATGGCACATTTGATCCAGTTATGACCAACTATATTTTGGGTGAGTCCTATATTGTACATCCCCGGAATACACTCATCCAATTGATTCCGGGAATTGAAAATCGTTTTTTTACCTATGAATCATATGGAAATACGCCATTTAATAAGGCTTTCACACCCCTGGAAATTGAAGGTACAATTCATTTGACCTGCAAAATGATGCAATCTGTCATGTTGGAAAATGTAGATGGCCAGCAATTTAAAATTCATGATCTTCCTATGCAGGTTCAATGCTCACCGGTATTTGGAACCATTCTGGAGGATTTCAATAATGACAATCAATTGGATGCTATGATCATAGGGAATAGTATGGCAGATGAAAGCATTGCAGGGTATTACGATGCCTCCTATGGAAATATTATGATTAACCGCGGCGATTTCAAATGGGATGTACTCGATCCTTCCAAAACCAATATAATTGCCGATGGCGATAAAAAAGCATTGGCAAAAATGATTGTAGATGGACATCCTGTTTACATTATGACTGAAAATGACGGGTATCTGCAAGCATATGCAGTAGACTCTCCTCAGGATTTAATAAACATGAATTTTCAACAGAATGACTGGTATTTCACTTATGAGTTTAACGGAAAAAAAATGAGGAAAGAGCTTTATCACGGCAGTGGATTTTTGTCCTCCTCATCAAGAATAAGTCAAATTCCAAAGGGAGTGCTTGAAATCGAAGTCTATAATTATGATGGATCTAGTCGCAAAATCAACCTAAGAAAATAACAAATTTGGATATCGGGTTTATTTTTTAGGATAAGCAGGTACATATGATTCCTCATTAGTTTGAGATTTCTGGAAGAACAAACTAATACTAAGATAAATTGATCTTTACCCATGCTTTTACAAGCCTTGATCAGAATTCATCGACATATTATTTTCTTTTTTGGGGTCAAATTTCAAGGATCAGTTTCTTTATATATATACTATAAAACAAGAATTCATGATCATATTTAATTTTTCATCCCATCTGCTGAGATTCTATTCTCTGCACATTTTTTTATTATTTTTAATCCCGGGAAACACAATAGTAGCCCAGCCATTTATTAAGGCCGAAGATGCCCAATCATTTTTCAGAGGCATCCCCGATAATTTTAAGCAACAAATAGAAAGAGCCATTCCAAAAGAAGTAATTGCCCAGCCTGAAAAGCCCAGGAAGCTCCTGGTCGTCAACTATAACATCATTGATAAAAAAGTTCGCGCTGGACATAGCTCTATTCCATATGCGAATTATGCGATTTATATGATGGGCAAGCAAACCGGCGCATATGAAACCTATTTCAGCAAGGATACCCTGGTATTTAAAAAAGAGATCCTGAAGCAATTTGATGGGATTGTGCTAAACAATACAGTAGGGGTTTTATTTGAAGATAAGGAATCCAGACAAGGATTATTGGATTATGTCTATGGAGGAAAAGGGATCATGGGGATTCATGCCGGGGCAGGAGCCACCTTCGTTCAATATCCAGTGTACGACCAGTTTCCCGAGTTTGGCGAAATGATGGGTGCATATGAAAATTCAGGTCATCCGTGGAAAACGCATGAATGGATCAATTTGAATGTGGAAGAGAAAAATCATCCACTTAATCAGGGATTTAAGTATATGGATTTTGATGTCAATGATGAAATTTTTCAATATACTGATCCTTATTCAAGAGATCAATTGCGAATTTTAGTTTCCGTAAACACTGATAAAACAGATATGAGCCATACTAGGCATCTTTTGCCTGAACGCGAAATGGATCGTGATTTTGCCGTGACCTGGCTCAGGTCATATGGAAAGGGAAGGATTTTTAATACTGGATTAGGTCATCATCCTCATATTAACTGGGACCTTCGAATTCTTGAACATAATTTCCGCGCCATTCAGTTTGTATTGGGGGATTTGCCTTCACCTACAACACCAAGTAACAAACTCACTGCATCTATACTTGCCCAGGAAAAATATGGATGGCGACTTGGGCTGACAGCTTATTCCTTTAAGGATTTAACTCTTTTTGAAACCATCGATCAGGCAGCTGAACTAGGCATTTGGTATCTCGATGGATTGAATGTTCAGAAGGTAAGTGCAGCTATGGATAAGGACTTTGATTATAATTTAACCCAAGCCGAATTGCTGGCCATCAGGAAAAAGTTGTTGGAAAAAGGAGTAGCCATCACCAACTATTACATTCATGATATTCCTACTGATGAAAAGATCTGTGAGCAAATTTTTGAATTTGGTAAGCATATGGGAATTGAGGTATTTATTGCTGAGCCAAAGCCACAAGCCCTGGAAATGATTGATAAATATTGCCAGAAATACCAGATTAAGCTGGCTATCCATAACCATGGAGCCGACATATCACCTGTATACTGGGATCCAAAAAACCTACTAAAAACCATTGAGCAACGGAGCAATTGGATCGGTGCATGTGCTGATCTTGGCTATTGGCAAAAAAATGGCGTTGATCCGCTTGAAGCAATCAAATTGCTGGATAAAAGATTAATTACCATCCAGGTACATGATCTGAATGTCGTATCCAAAGATGGTCATGACATGGCCTGGGGAACAGGCCAGAGTAAGCTGAAAGAGATATTCGAACTGATCGCTGAGAAGGAATTAAAACCCTCGCTGGTTGGCTTGGAATATTCTTATAATTGGGGTAATTCTTTACCAGACATTAAAAAATGTAAAGCATTTTTTGACAAAACCGTCATCAACATTGCCGTCAATAAATAATAATCCAACTATGGAAATCAAAACGAAAAGGAGAAAATTCCTAAAACAGTCACTTGTCTCTGCAGCCGGGGCCATAACTATTCCGATGATAGTCCCCTCATCGGTCCTCGGATTAAATGGAAAGATCAGTCCTTCAAATAAGATAAATATGGGATTTATTGGTGTTGGAGGGATGGGATCAGGTCATGTGCATCGTTTCATCAAATTTGATGATGTAAATATCCGGGGCATATGTGACGTTAGGGAAGAACATCGCCTGAGGGCAAAAAATATTGTTGATACTACATACGGAAATAAGGATTGCATTGTCGAAAACGATTTTAGAGAATTTTTGGCTCGAGAAGACATCGATGCGGTATTAATTGCTACCCCCGATCATTGGCATGCCCTGATAGGTATTGAGGCAGCCCGTCAGCATAAAGATATGTATTATGAAAAACCACTTACTCGGTATTTCAATGAAGCCAAAGCCGTGAAAGATGCTGTAAACCAATCCGGGGTGATATTCCAACATGGTACGCAACAACGCTCCGATCCACGATACCGTCAAGCTTGTGAACTGGTTAGAAATGAACGCATCGGAAAACTTGAAAAGGTCATTGTAGGTTCTGCAGGATACAGCCAGGTGCCTGTTCAACCGGAACAAGAAGTCCCTAAAGGATTTGATTATAACATGTGGTTGGGGCCGGCGCCTGTAGCGCCATATAGCAAAGTTAGATGCACAAGGCATTTTACCTTGATTTATGATTATTCCTTGGGATGCATTTCAGGAGCGTATGGAATCCATGATATTGATAGTGTCCAATGGGCGCTCAACGCCGATCATACAGGTCCTGTCGAAATAGAAGGTTCGGGGAAGATTGCAAAAGATGGCTTGTTTGATACCATAAAAAAGTGGGAAACAATTCACACTTATGAAAATGGTGTAAAATTGATTTATACAGATCATATTTCCGCCAGGAATAAATATCCTGAATACAATCTGGAGTCTATGGGCATTGTATTCCTTGGAAGTGAAGGTTGGGTTTCCATTTCGAGGCAATTGATCAATGCGCATCCAAAGTCCATCTTAACAACTGTGATTGGTCCGAATGAAGATCGTTTGCCAATTAGCAACAATCACCATAGAAATTTCATCGATGCGGTAAAAACAAGGCAGCAGCCGATGTGCCCGGTAGAAATCGCAGCACGGTCAGATGCGGTTTGTCATCAGGCAGATATCGCGATCAGGTTGGGAAGAAAGATATATTGGGACCCGGAAAAAGAACAATTTAAGAATGATGAAGCTGCAAACAGGATGCTTATTGGTTCCATGAGAAGTCCATGGCATATATGATTTTAACAATGAACCAGGTATCAATTTATAGTGATGAAAAAATTTTATAGAACATCGGTGTTCCTCTGGATTTTAATAATGCAGTTAGTTTTAGGAACCATTTTATTCAATTGTTCAAATGATCCTTCCAAAGCATTAATTCACAAAGTTAAGGGTATACTATCCGTAGTTGAGGATTATAAATATGGTGATAGCCGTAGCTGGTTGCAGGAGTATTATGAAATCATGGCAGAGGTCTATAATGAACCAGCAGTTCATGAAAATGTGGAGCGTTTGATGATTAAATTGTTGAATACAAAGGCAGCAGGTGAAGCAAAATTATTGATATGCAAATCATTAGCGACAATCGGTAGTGAAGTTTCCATTCCTAGCTTAGAAAAGTTAGTTACAGATCCGGCAACTTCCAACATGGCTTTAATCGCGCTGACAACGATACAAGCAAATGAGCTTGATTCAACATTAATCCATATGCTTAGCGCAGTGAACGATGAAGTTAAAATGGGCATTATAAATACCCTTGCGCTGAGAAAGAATCTTTCTGCAGTGGATGCTATCCGGGAGTTCGTGAAAAGCGAAAATGAAACCCTGTCTTACTCGGCGATTCAGGCATTGGGAAATATTGGAGGAAATGAAGCTACTCAGCAGCTTTACAATGAATTTTCATTATCCGAAGGGGATAATAAATGGCGTATTGGCGAGTCACTGATTAAATGTTTGGTCGACATCAATCATGAAAAGAAAGCGGATATTTATAATTCAATACTGGATGCCAATGCACCTCTGTCATTGAAATTTGCGGCATTCAAAGGGGTACTTAATGAAACAAATGAAAGCGAACAGATTTTCCTGCTATTGAAAACAATGAAAACTGCTCAGCAGGAATTCCAAATGGCACTGATTCCTTTGGTCAGGAAGTTGCCCGCCGGTACTTCGCTCAAGCCTCTGATCTCGGAATTATCATATTTTAAGGAAGATGTTCAAATAGCTACTATGCTGGCCATTGCCGATCGAAAAGATGTCTCCATAAGACCTGTTTTGCTTAGAAAAATGGAAAGTCAAACCTTGAATCATAGAATAGCAGCGCTCAAAGGATTAAAGTGCGTATCTAATCCTGAGGATATTGCATTGCTGGCAACACTTGCTGCAAATTCAACGGGTAAAGAACAGGATCTGGCCAGGGAATGTCTTTATTGGATGGAAGGAGAAAATGTGGAGCAAAAAATAATAACCAAAACGGGAAATTCAAGTAATGAATTAGTACCCGAATTGATCAAATGCCTTGGATATCGAAAAATAGAACCGGCCCTGGATTTAGTTTTTAGTTTCACAAACAGTAATAATCCGGCAATTCGCTTGGAGGCTATAAAAACACTGGGAAAAATTGGTAAGCATACTGATTTGGAAAGAGCGATTGATCAATCGTTCAAAGATATAAAGGTAATTGAAGCAGAAGCCATTGAGCGCTCGTTAACGAGCATTGCGTTGAATACGTCAGATTTAAATTCAAGCGTCCGTGTCATTAATGAAAAACTGAGCAAGTTTGAAGATGCACTTTCTTTAACCACGCTGATCGCTGTTTTGGGAAATATTGGCGGCGATGAGGCATTAATAAGTATCAGGAGTTATTTACATGATGACAATGAAGATATTCAATTAACATGCATAGAAGCAATGTCCTTTTGGGAAAATGATTCTGTCCTGTCTGATTTGGAAAAATTGATCAAGACCGGGCTCACAGCGAAAAACAGGGCACAGACCTTTGCGGGCATTGTAACTTTAGTACAGAATTCAGATAATTTGAGTGAAGATCAGAAATCTGCCAGAATTAAAGCTGCGTACCAATTTTCAAAAACAGATCAAGACAAAAAGATATTGATCAACGGCATATCGAGAATCGTCTCTTTTGATGCTCTTGATTTTGCCATTGCCCAGTTAGACGCTGAAATAAATCAAAAAGAAGTGCAGGAGTGTGTAATCAGGATTGCAGGAAATTTGAGATATGCACACAAAGAAACCGTAGCCGCTAAAATCGATAAGTTGATTAAGTCATCTGACTCTCAGGAATTTATTGATAAGTTAATTATTCTAAAAAAGAGCATGCAACTATAGCGACAGGCAGTATTAAAATAAACTTTTATTTTGAATATGATAGGAGTAACAAGGACAAGGTATGAAAGATTACCCCAAACCTGCACGTAAATTCTATCTGTGAATTCTGATATCATTAAGACAGCATTTAAAATATAATCCATGAAAAAAACATTATGTATCCTGATAATTTTCACTGTTTATTTTTCCATAGTTAATGCAGAGGATTTTAAGACCTACAATTATTCCAAAGAAGCACCGAAGTCTGAAATTTTTAAAGTATTTATAAATGGTCATGAGTCTTTTGTCTATCAAAATCCTATTGGATCAATAGCCATTTTTGAATTGTACGGGCCAGTCGAGGTGGTAATAGAGTGCAGCTACCCTGTAAAACATGCAATCGCCAGACCACTTTCTGCCGGCGTGGAAACTACGTGGAATGGAAGCACCATTAAAATGAAACTGGAAAAGCCTTGCCAATTGAGCATTGAACTGAATGGATTGACGGCTGATCCATTATTTATATTTGCTCATGATAAAATATCAACACCAAAACTCTCCAATAATTTAAAAGTTTTTAAAGCTGGTAAAACGCATCGACCAGGGATTGTCTGGCTCAAAAACAATGACCATGTTTTCATTGAAGGTGGAGCGGTAGTGAAGGGATTATTTATTGCTGAAAATGCCCAAAATGTTACCATTGAAGGCCCTGGAATAATTGAAGCATCGATTGCTGATTCGCTCCAATTTCCTCCGGGCTACAACAAAAGAGTTATCAGTTTGCTGGATTGTAAAGATGTGACTTTGAAAGATTTTTGCATATCCGATGGCAGGAATTGGGAAGTGGTACCCGACAGATCCAAAAATATCAATATCGAAAACATCAAGATTATTAGTAATGATGGTGGTGACGATGGTATTGACCTGGTTCGTAGCAGTTATGTGAGCGTCAAAGGATGTTTCATTCACACCAAAGATGATTGTATAGCTATAAAGTCCCATTCACCGGATTCCTTGTTAAGAGGGACGCATCATGTGGATATATCCGAATGTATCTTTTGGAATACGCAATGGGGTAATGGATTTGAAATTGGTTTTGAATTGCGCTCGGAAAGGGTTCATGATATAAAGCTATCTGATTGTGATTTTATTCATGTCGAGAAAGGAGCTGTATTGAGTATTCATAATGGTGATTTTGCCATTGTCGAAGATGTAGTTTTTGAAAATCTGCGCATAGAAGATGCCAGGCAAAAATTACTTGATTTTGCCATCTTTTGGACCTGGTTCAGCAAGGATGCCCCAAGTAAAAATCAGTTCGAGCGACGATATATGCAAGGTGGTGTCTGGGATAATATTATGTTGTTTGATCCGGGTGAAAAGGAATTACATGCCCCGAACAGGGGGCACATAAGAAACATTATGGTGAAGGATATACATATCGTTGACGGCGGATTACCTTTTTCAATATTCAGTGGATTTGATGATAAGCATATGGTAAGTGGGGTGATGATTGAAGGATTGCTTTTGTATGATAGAGAAATTAGATCTTTAGATGATGCGAAAATTTTTACTGAGTTTACTGAGGATATCGTAATAAGGTAATTATGGCAGGGATTTTACTTTTAATATTAAAAACATAAGATTATGATCAGATTTGGTATTTTCATTATTTTAATTTTTACAGCCTTGTTTAATGCACAAGCTCAGGGACCTGCACCTGCAGATTGGGAACTCAGGGAAATACAAATTGAGGATACACAATTAGGGCATATTAACATTTACATCACTCAAGATGGAATTGATCAACGTAAGCCCTTGCTTTTTCTGGCACTGGGTTCTGGCGGATTACCTATAGCGATAAAGGTGAAGTGGGATGAAAAATCCACGACACTTGGCACCGTTCCTCCTGATCAGATCAAGAGCTTTGCAAAGGATTTTCATGTCGCTTTTATTGGTAAACCAGAAACACCCTTCTGTGATACTGTGGTCGTTGACGAATTTAATCCATATCATCTGCTTGAAAATTACGTCCCCTCTAATGGGTATATCAAGAAATGCGGTATGGAGTGGCAGGTAGCGGCCAGCAAAAAAGCCTTGGATTATCTGTTAGATGAACTTGATGTGACTGAAAATCAGGTGACATTGATGGGGATATCTGCCGGAGGAAGGATAGTTACTAAACTTGCAGGAGAATATGAAAAGGCTACGAAACTTGTATGCGTGGTGAGTGGTGGACTGAACCAGTTTTACTCAAGCATTATTAACAGGAGAATGGATGCCGCTATGGGGAATATGACACATCAGGAGGCCCAGACAGCAATAGACAGCTTGTTTGCCGTGTACGAAAAGATATATCAGGAGCCTCAAAATATTAATAAATCATACTATGGACATCCGTACAAGCGATGGGGGAGCTTTTGTTCAGATATTCCATTGAATCATCTTGTCGAGTTGGACATTCCAATTTTGTTTGTAAACGGTTCAACAGATCGAAGTACGCCAGTGTTACAGACGGACTATATCAAACTTGAATTTTTGAGATTACGCAAAACCAATCTGACCTATAAGGTCTTTCCTGGATGCGATCATACTTTTTATGAGGCGGTTTTGAAAGATGGCAAGGAGGAGCATGTTTCTCATCGAAAGGAGGCATTTGACTTTGTTAATTCATGGGTGTTGAATGATTCAGCCACTATTAATTGACGCTATGCATTCATTCCAAGCCAATACTATCCGTACAAAGATCCTCCATCCCTCAGATTTCCCCTGCTTCGTCCGGCAGGCTTTCAGGTGACTTTGATTAGGGAAATGCTGAATGTCAGATATGTTACTTTATCTGTCTATCATATATGGAATATACCAACACAGCCCCGTTCTTTGTCCTCACAGAACGCCAGAAGAGCTGGTGGAGCATATACTATGCTCAGAATAACCAATGACTTCAGCCTATGCCTGTAATACAGCATCTTTATAAGCATATGGCATTTATAAAGCGGTTGCTGATGATTTTGGAAGAGTGTGCAATGAATTGAAGATTGATTCGAATTTTAAATCCTGTTAATCAGTACTTCGACATTCCCTTCGGAACATGTGAAGAGGTGTACTATGAACTTCAATAATTAATTCACTTTCTTACAAATTAGATTAATTATAGGTTAATTTGTCTTATTCTAGTTGACGTCAAAATCATGGAAGAACCAAGAAGACTTGCGATTAAACCGGATGTACAAAGACTGCTTTTTAGTAGATCTGGCGGAAGATGCGCTTTTCCAAAATGCAATAAAATGTTACTTGATGAAAATGACAGATTGAAAGGCGAAATATGTCATATAGAGGCGGCAATGCCAGGCGGAGAAAGATTTAATCCATTTATGACTAATGAACAAAGGCGTTCATATGAAAACTTAATTCTGCTGTGTTTTGATCATCATGAAGAAACCAACAATGAAGAGGTATACACAGTAGGTGTTTTGAAAGAGATGAAAAAAGCATATGAAAAAAATGTGTCAACATCTTTAGGATTAATTAATTCTCTTTTATCAGTCTCCAATAAAGAAAAAGCTACTAATTCACAAATAAATCAAGGAAAGATTGAGCAAGCGCTTTTTTTGTTAAACAAGCATGAAGAATTCATTGATTCGAAAAGTGGACAATATGATGAACCTGCAAATTATATTAATCGGAGTGTTTATTATATAAATGATTCAGATGGTTTTTGGGATAGGAAAAAACATGATCTAATCCAACTTGTAAAATCGAAGAAGAGAATTACAATTCTCGGAATTGCTGGATCTGGTAAAAGTATCGAATTAAATTACTTAGCATTTCATTATTCAGCTGCCAATAGCAGCATGTTACCTATAAAGATTCGATTGAATAGTTTCACGAATAATGAAGGAATTAAACAACTTTTATCACTAGAGTTTCCAGACTTTCAAAAATTCAAAAATCAGCGTCTGCTAGTTATTCTTGATGCTCTTGATGAGGTAGCCCCAAAGCATATAGGGGAAGCTATCAATCAAATCTCCAATCTAGACAAGGAACTACCTCAGTCTACCATTGTAGTATCCTGTAGAAATAATTTCTATACCGTTGAAAGTGATCATCAAAAATCTAGAATTAGTGGTTTCGAGACATATGCGTTGAATCCTCTGTCCTCATTTGATATTGAACAGTACTGCAATACAATGCTTGGAGATAATGGCTCCGTTTTCATAGATGAAGTGTATAAAAAACGACTTTACGATCAGTTGAAATCGCCATTTTATTTAGTTCACTTGACTGAATATTTTAAGAAAAACGGAAAACTGCCAAATGCAAGGCAAGACATATTTGAGTTTCTAATTGACAATAGAATTCAGAACGATAAGCAAAATAAGTATCAAAACACGGGATTAAATATTGATGAATATCAGGAGGAAATCAAAAATCACATCGAAAGGCTTGCTATTTCCTCGGTATCATTTGGTAGAAACTATTTAGAAGATTGTGAATATAGAAAATTGGTTTCCAGTCCAGATTTACAGCGACTTATTAAGTATACATTTTTGTTTGACAGGAATAAATCAGGATCATGGGAATTTGAACACAATAATTTTCAAGAATATTTAGCAGCTAAATATCTTTCGGAAATCTCATTCAAAGAGATAAAACAGTTTATATCCTTTCAACCTGGACTTAAAAAAATCAAACCTACTTGGGTTAATACACTATCCTTTCTGTTTAGTATTCTTTTTGCCAAAAGAACAAAGTTTAATAGGTTATTAAAGTGGTTGATATCTATAGAACCGGATCTAATAATTCGATTTGAAAAAGATCGCATAGAACTCAAGACAAGAGAGAAAATATTTAAGAGAATATATTCTGATTTTGAACAAAAAAAGATTCTGATAAGAAGTGAAAAGTTTTATTTGGAGGAGCTTGCTGATTTCATTTCAGATAGCCATAAACTTGCTGAGTTGATGATTAGAAAGGCTCAGAAACTAACAGAGCCCTGGAAAATATCAGAAGCTCTACGAATTCTTCCAAGGTTCGATATTATTAAACAATATCTTCCTGATATAGAAAAGGTAATCTTAAAATTGATTAAAAGTGATAAGATCAAGGATGATTATAAACTAAGTTTTTTTTACACACTCCGAGAATTGAATATCTATTCAGGTGATTTAACGGAAGAAATTCTTAAAAACATTGATTTAGAATCAAGTCAATATTTAAGAGCTGGCTTTTATGCTTATTTAAGCAACGCAAAAGATGGCGATTCATACATAGATATAATACTAAATGGGATTAACTATATCATTGAGCCTAATTTGATAAGAAATCCATCAAGTGAGGATGAGGAAGAAAATAGATTATCTGATGAAAAGTATAATCTTGAAAGGCTGATTGAGAAATTTGGATCGGCAGAAATCACAAAAAGTTTGTTGCAGTGGGGGCATAATATCGATGAAACTCGTTACGACAACTTCCACATTGAAATTCTAAAGCAGGTATTAAGCAATTCCATTGAACTGACCATTAATTGCCCAGAAAACGAGCTTTATGATGCAGTACTATCCCTATTAATCTCGTTGGCTAGAAAGTACACAAGGGAATTGTCTAAAGAGTTTAGTGAGTTCTTCTCAAAGACAAACACTTCACTGAAGGCGTTTCATGAATTAAGGAACCAAAGTAAGCAACTTGGAGATGATAAAATTGACTTTGATTATGCCCTAGGAGCTGTAGCCGATAAAAAATGTGTTGATGTGATGTTGGTGGAATATAAAAATGGAGAGTTATCAAAGGAAATGGCTTTCAGGTATCGGAATATATTTGCTTTGAGTAGAAGAGATTTACATGACCATTATCTGAAAGAGATTAACAACTTGTCTGATAATGCTTTTGCATATTCTGAAAGAAATTATGAGCAGGAGAGACTTGATAAATTACAAAATGACATCTCATTATTGTTAGATAGACAGATGTTTAGGAGTAAGTTGCTTGAAATATTTAATATAGCTGGCGTGGATTCATTCAAAAAGAAGGAGATAAGGGACTTATTCAAGAAATATCCTAATGATGAAAATTCATCAAACAATATCGTATTATCTACTCTTAGAGAAGAAGCTCGCGATCTTGGAATTGTCAATCGGGACTCAATAATTAATAGGATCGATGACGACGAAAGCTGGTATTGGTTTCAAATACATGAAATACTTCAAATAGATAAGAATAATGAAGATTTTGACTTTAAGAAAAACGGTAAAAAATTCTTAAAGGAATGGTTGGTTGATGCTATTGAAAAAGCTGATTTTAAAACTTCGGTCTATAGAAATCAACACCATGAGATCAGATACAGATATCTTGAACACTTCATACCTTACATTTCTCATAGAATTCAATACGCATTAGATGATGAAATCTATCTTGATTTTTTCTATCTCATTCCACGCATAATACCTCAAAAAATAGAGAAGAATACTGGAGAAAATATACATAGAAGAGAGGATAGAGAAAATGATTTAACACCAGCAAATCTAAATAAGTATGTAGTCGATAAAATTGGTCTTGAGAAGTCTTGTCAGAGAATAAATTATAATATAGAAACTAATGCATTAGTTAACTTTCAACAGAAGTTTAACCATTGCAAATTCTGTTTTGATTATGGGCTAGATCAGGGTGTGAATTTAATAAAAGAAATGATTGAATATTCTAAGCATCAATATGAAAAAAGAGAGTTAATTACATGGTATCTCAATCTATCTAATGAAACCACATTTATCGAAACACAGATAGATTCATTTGAGGAAGAATTACGCTTTCATGCAATCGAAAAGTTATTGGTGGCCGGAAGTGAATTTGCAGCAGAATATTGCCATAAAAAAGTAAATTCTGTCAGTGATAGAGAAAAGAAATTCAGTTATATAAATCTTCTCTTCAAGGCAAATCCTTACTTAGCCTTTAAGTTGTATAAAGAGTGGATTATTACCAATAAACAAATTCCTGATCGAGTTTATCGACTTAATGATTTAAGAAGTGAGCAAATTGATGATTATATCGATATTTATGAAGATGCTCTAAAATATGATTATGGTAAGGGTACTTGGAATAATAAGGATGAATTCATTGGTTTAATGATTGAGCTAGGAGCGAGGGATGCAGGATCGTTTAAAAAAGTTAAACAGAAATTTGAATATTGGATAAAAAATTATGGTCTAAAATCCCTCTACTATCAAATTCAAAAACTTGAATTGGAATATTATTCAAGAGTTTCACAAACGATATCGATCGATGAAGTAATTGATTTGTTAGACAATCCAAAAGCAGATGGAATTTCATGGTTAAACGGGATACTTGATCTGAGGCCGAACATCGCGGGAATTGGTCTAAACCTAAATGCAATGGTAGATTATTTGAGAAAAAGAAAGTCCTAAATCAAGTAGGGGACATTTGAGATTATGAAACTGGAACGACATAGTGTTTGGAGTATATATGATGATCGGGCTGATAACTTAGAGAAATTCATTGAGAATTTCGTTCCTGACATGAAACTAAGAATGGATGTGGCTGAAGATGTGATTAAGGCCTATAAGGTCATTAGGGGGCTGTTAATTCACAGTTACTATGAATATGAGTTCGTAGATGTTGCTGTATCCAAGCTTTTGCACACCTTTGAAATGGCCTTAAAAATCAGACACAAAGACTTAACAAATGAAGAATGGCCTGAGAAAAGACCATTAGCACACCTAATTGAATTGTTTAGAAATGGCGGTTATTTTGAGATAAATCATAAGGATTTTTTTGATTATGTAAGAAATGCTCGAAATGCCTTTTCTCATCCACGAAATCATAGCTTTGGAGGAATTGCACTTTTTCATTGGTTTGACACCATTACTGATTTAATAAATGACCTTTATGAGGATGTTGGAAAGAGAAGGAACCGATTAGAACAAATAAGAAAGCTAAATGAGAATATAAGGGAAGTAGTTAATAAAGGAGCAATTATCAACCTGATAACAAAAAAGCATTTGATCTATGAAGCAGGAATTCTCTTCCTCGAGGAAACGTGCGAGGGGACTAACTATCTTTTCTATTTTAAAAGGTTATTTGAATTGAATGATAAAGCCGAGTTGAAACAAGGGCAGAAACAACCTTTTCAAATAATGGAATTAAAGAACTTCAGTTTTGAATTTGTAAATGATGGATGCAAAATTGGTTTGTTTTCTATTTCAAAAATCACCGAACAAAAAGAAAAAGAAAAAGAAAGGCTAAATGATTGGATTGCTGAATTCCAGAGAAATAGTCATTACGCGGCATATGATAGTTTCTTAGGATTCGAAATACAGAAGTACTATGAGAAGAAAAGGCGTGAAGTTATTCATTCAGAGCACTTTTTTTCATAACCCTGCTGTTTTCAGTCTGCAAGACTTCGAACCATAAATGTATAATTGGGTGATTTCGTTGAAATGTTGCCACTTCGAAAGATTTGGATAGTTTTAACATAATCACCCCTTTTCCTCAACCATTCGAACTCCTATATTAGTGGCACAAAACGACCCGCTGTAACCAGCTGGAAAAAAGCCCAAGTTTGGAAACAAAATGGAGTTATTAGAGGTGCCCTTTACTAAAAAAAGACCAACCCACTACGGATTGGTCTTTTTGCTATTAGATCTTTTTGCTATTTGTTCTTAATGCAATCTGCTGAGAATTCGGGCAAAGCTGAAATCCTCACTTGCCGTCGGCACATCCGGGAGCAGGCGAGGTGCAATTCTGCAGATGCCTATCACCAGCTTATAAATCACATTCATCTCATCTACATTCAAGGCCGTATCCTTTGGTGTGCTGCCCTTCAATGTTTCCTGCCTTATATTTGTCTCATTAATCGGGTCGCGCATATTGATGAGCTCATCAATGATAGCGCCATCCATACCGGCATCTTCGATTTGCTGCCTTAGCTCCGGTTTCATGTTTCGCTTAAAAATTGTCAGCAACTGAATGAGTGCTTCCTGTTCGCCAGTGCGTACCTGACTGTAATGTCCGGTAAAGCCAAGCCTGTCTTCCATTAGCTTTAGGGTATCCGGATCATCATCAAAGTCCACTTCCAGCTGAATTTTAAAGGTAACCAGGTTTTCCAGGGCCTGATTTTGGATGGCAACCAGCTGTCGGGTAGTGCTAGTTTGCTCTACCTTGGTATTGATGCCCAGAATATCCAGGGCATTGCCAATCTTTAGCTGCAGATCGTCTGCAAAAGGATCTGCCCAGGATTTGCGTTTGGCCACCAGGGCTGTTTTGTACTGGATAAAACTTTCCATAACGACATTGCTTGTTACAAGCATTTCCACGTCTTTGCAATTATATTTTCGTGAAGCCATAAAAATTAAGGATTATATGAAAAATAATTAAAAATGAGACGGTGAATATACTGTAGAAATAGTAAATGTAAAGTGGAAAAATACCAGATATTTAACGGCGTGATCAAATTCAATTAATTTCATTAAAAACCGGATATGAATTGAAATTAAGGTGTCCAATTAATTTATTAGGCCAGTATTCTGACACTAAATGAAGAAAAAAGTATAAAATATAATAAATTCCGGGATATCTAACATGTCTATAAGCCTTTTCAAGGAAGATCGGTCATGTTTGAAATACAATTTGAGGTCTTAGAATTTTCACATGACCGCTTAGAAAGGTTACTTGAGGTCTTAGAAACTTCACATGACCGCTTAGAAAGGTTACTTGAGGTCTTAGAAACTTCACATGACCGCTTAGAAATGTTACTTGAGGCATTAGATACTTCACTTGGCCTGATAGAAACTTTACTTGATCCTATAGACTTATCACGTGAGTCATTACAGTGCTTACTTATTGCCATTGCTAAGACTGAATGACAGGCCCCCATGACAGCTAATGGCTAAGGCTGAGATTGTTTCTATTCGAACTCCCTTGGATACCTGGTGGAACGATAATAAAGGTGACTATCTCTGAAGCATTTCTAGTAGGGCAAGCTCATTCTATTTTATTTCAAACAATAATGATTAACTTAACATCTGTACAAATTTTGAAAATAAAATGAGGTTCATAAGGAAAATCTATCTGCTAATATTCTTAATCCTATCATTCCACATTCATGCGATAGTTCTGGGTCAGGATGCAGGCAATTTGTCTGTCGCTGAAAAATGGCAATTCTCTAGTCAACGATCAGAGCTAAGTCCCAACTATTTTATTGATAGTGAGATTCCATACCATGGGTTTTCATCCTTAGCAATAGAGGGAGGTGGAAATGATATAGCCAATGGTTGTTGGTATACCACAGTTGATGTTAAACCAGACTCCTGGTATGAATTCAAAGTATATTTTCTTGCAGAGCATATCGATGAACCAAATCTCTCAGTATTGGCAAGAATTCTTTGGTATGATGGTGATGAAAATCAAGTTGCCAGAGCCGAATATCCATCAACCATTGCTAAAAAAACGGATGATGTTTGGGGCCTTATTCAACAAAAATATCTTGTTCCTGATGGAGCAATCAAAGCAAAAATTGAATTAGTATATCGTTGGGATGCTGATGGGACGGTACGTTTTGGAGGAGTATCATTAGAAAAGACAAATGACTCCGGGCCAAGAATAGTTCGACTGGCTACTATTCATCACAGACCAAAAAATAGTAGTGGACCTGAGGAAAACCTGCGACAATTTGCAAAGCTCATCGATCAGGCAGCTGCTGGGCATGCTGATATTGTGTGCTTACCTGAAGGAGCAACCATGGTAGGAACCGGATTGAACTATGTTTCAGCAAGTGAACCAATCCCAGGACCTACCACTAATTTCCTGGGAGAAGTTGCAAAAAAACATCATATGTATATCGTAGCAGGAATGTTAGAAAAGGATGGGGAAACAGTATACAATTGTGCCGTGCTGATTGACCGAAATGGAGAAGTAGCCGGTAAATATCATAAGGTTAGTTTGCCGAGGGAGGAGATTGAAGGAGGTGTGACACCAGGAAAAGCCTTGCCTGTATTCGAAACTGACTTTGGCAAGATTGGTATGATGATTTGCTGGGATGTTACTTTTCCTGAGGCCGCCAGAACTTTGGCTTTTAAAGGAGCGGAAGTTATTTTCCTTCCGATTTGGGGTGGTCACCTGACACTGGCCAAAGCGCGGGCTTTAGAAAACCAGGTTTATTTAGTGTCTTCAACTTACAGTATGAAAACGGCTGTATTTGACCAGGAAGGTGAAATAATTGAAGAGGCAACCGATGAGGATCCTGTGATTGTGGTAGAGGTTGATTTGAATGAGCGGAAATACTGGCCATGGTTGAGAGATTTTAAAAATCGAATCAAAAGAGAATTGCCAAGTCAGAAAGCCTTAATCCTGGAAAATTAATTGCCTGATTGAGTCTCAGGGCAATAGCGGGATACTACCCCATGATAATAAGAGATTTTTCATGGATTTTATCTAATATAATCCTTAATTCTGTCTTCGGGATTTGCAATCCCGAAGCCCTGTCATAGGAACTATAATCCGAATCATCCAAAAATGCTAAATTCAATATACCCACTTCTTGTACCATAGAAATCTCCTGCACTGCTCAACACATATTCTTCTTCTTTTTCTACAATCCCTGCCCGCATTGGATTAAGGTGTAGATAGCTTACAACATAACTAAAATCCATAGGTAAATTTATTAATACGGATTACAAATCCTATGATAAAAATTCGACATTACAAATGTCGAATAGCAGCATAGCGGCAGAATTATTGCCTCCTTTAAAACTCAAAATGATATTTCCCGGAGCCTATATTAAGAACCACCTGTTCTGAATCAGTCGAAGCAATTTTTATAGATTGAACTTTATCAATCTCGATACCTCCTTCGCTTACCTTACTGATATCACTTACCGGCACATAAACTGAGGCCTCAGATCCCACCGGAACCGTGATATCCATCGCATAGCCTTTTTCATTTTGCTTCCATGTAATACCTGCTTCTCCATAAGGTGTGAGATTTGAATAAGTGACGAAATCGAGATCATCGACAAACTGAGGTTGAAATACAATATGCCGGTATCCGGGTTGTGTGGGATCTGCCTGCATCCCTGCAAGTTTGCGGTATAACCAAACCAGGCCTCCCCCGAACATGGGATGGTTATGAGAACCTCCTTCATCCCAGCTTTCCCGGGTGGTGGTGGCTCCAAGTTCCAGCCAATGCCCATAGCTGGGTTCTGTTTTTTTGGTTATGGCTTCGTAAGCCAGCTCGTGCATGCCATGTTCCGACAGGACTTCAAAGAAAAACTGGGTTCCAAAGATTCCGGTATCCAGATGGCCTTTGTTTACTTTGATATTTGCTTTCAGTGCAGCGATAACTCTCGGATACTGATCCTTAGGTACACCCAACTTCAGGGCTAGTATATTACCTCCACCATTTCCATAGCTTCCTTTTTCCTCATTATAAAACCGCTTGTAAAATGCCTTACGTGTTCCTTCAGCCAAATTTGCATATTTTCTTGCTTCTTCATGTTTGCCAAGTACCTGAGCTGTTTTTGAAGTTAAATCAGCACAACGCCAGAAATAGAAAGTGTGTACCAGATCGTCAGATACAGTTTCTCCGGGGGCCACCCATTCACCGAGGTTGAACCATTTAAGAATCTTCCCGTCTTTTGAGGCGCGCTTCGAAAACATAATGCCTTCACCATCCACCCAGGATTGCATATAGCGAATGTATCCTTTCATCCCCTCATAATTATCCTTGAGCATATCCACGGCTCCATAGTGCATGTAAAATTCCCAGGGGATGATACTGATGGCTGCCCCCCATCCTACCCCACCGCCACAGCCGGGTTGCCATGGTGCACCGTTGGGTACATAGCCTGTTTCTTCATTTTGAGCTTCCAGCATATCCTGCACCCATTTCTGATAAAAGTTTTTTGCATCGTAATTGTGCATCACTGTTACGCACGCTACTTGCCCATCTCCTGTATATCCCGAACGTTCCCTGTGAGGACAATCGCTGGCCAGTCCTCCATGCATATTATCCACTTGGCTTCTTCGCCAGATCTTATTGATGTCATTTAATAATTGATTTGAACTTTCGAATACTGCCGATTCTTCGATGTAGGTATTTACGGCTTCTGCAGTTACCTGCTTAGCTGTTAATTCCCCGGACCAGTTCGAGATTTCAACGGCGCTAAACACAAACCAATTGAATCGCGCGGCATACGATTCCGGTCCTTCTCCTCTGAAAGTATAAGAATTGTCTCCGGAGTATATATTACTAATATACCTGATATCAATTTTATGACCGGCCGGCGCTTCAACTTCTTTTATTCGCAACCATCCGGAAATTTCCACCCCAAAATCAACTTTGTAGTTTCCATTCTCAAGCCGTTCAATGGAAACGGGAGTGATCCTTTCCATTACCTTGTCAGGATGTGCCGTGTGGGCAACCAGTTCGCCTTCCGGCGCTTTTCTTAGTGCAACAGCTTCCCAGGATGTATCATCAAATGACGCCTTGCTCCAGCCGGGTTGCTCCTTTCTTGCATCATAATGTTCACCATAATATACCATGTCCATGATAATGGCACTCCGCGATGCTTTCCAGGTCTCATCACTAACTATCACCTCTTCAGTGCCGTCAGAATATGTAATATGAACCTGTCCTAAAAAACGAGGGCTTCCGTATCCGGCAGTCCAAAATTTGGCTGGGTTATAAAAACCATTCCCAAGTATAGTTCCGATTACATTGTTTCCCTGTACCAATTGATCTTTAATGTCATAGGCCAGGTACATAACTTTGTATTTGCGAAAATTATCTTCGAGGTTGATAAGCGCTTCGGGTAACTGGGGGCGCTTACCATAATTGGTTTGATTGGGAACCAGTACATCATCGCCGACTTTATTCCCATTCAGATGGAGCTCGAAATAGCCTAATCCGGTTACATAGGCTACAGCTTTCGCAACTTCTTTTTCTACCCGGAACTCTTTTCTCAACATGGGCGCAGGAGGACCGAATTTTTCCGGGCGTCCATTGGGACCACCTGCAGGTTTTGGCAACGCCTCTTCTCCCTGCCAGGGAGCTCCGATCCATTGAGCTTTCCAATCGTCTGCATCCAGCATGCCCATTCTCCACATGGCCGCCTCACTCCATCCCGATTCCTGTCCGTCACGATCCCATACGCGTACCTGCCACCAGCATTCCTGGCGGGAAGTTAATGCTTTTCCGCTATATTCGATCCGGTTGGATTCATTGGAGCTCACCTTTTGGCTGTCCCACAAATCGGGTTGATTAAGCTTTTCTTTGGAGCTGGCCACTTTAATTTGCCAGGCTGTTTGAACCTGGGCGCGTGAACCCTTTTCTGCTGCGTTAATCCAGGCCAACCGTGGCGCTGCTACATCCACCACGGATGGATTTTCGAGATATTCACATGTAAGCTGGACAGGACTGATCATTGATGCCTGCTGATTTGAGGTACAAGCGATTAGGAGGCTTGTAAGTAAAAAAATAAATCTTCTCATATTCATAGTATTATTTTATTGCTAATCAATTTACTATAATTCTTTGTGTGTTTATATTTCCGTCCTTCATTTGAAGTCGTACAACATAAGTTCCCGAATGAACATCCAATTCATAATTACCCTCTTCATGATAATGAAAAGATTGAATGGATTTTCCAAAAAGATCCAGCACCTCTATCCGGCTTATCCCTTTATTTGCCTGATCATCGGACAATTGGATCATAAAATTGCCTTTGCCAGGGTTGGGATATATTTTTATCTTATTGCCTTTTTCATCCAACAGCCCGGTAGGGGCATTGGAGGGACGAATGTCGAGCACTATATACATGGCTGAACGAGGTAAATTAAGCGAAAGCCCATCAGTCAACTCTTCCACCATAATCTCACGGTCTTCATAGCCCGAGGAGCTAAGTGTGCGGGCTGATTTTACCTTGGTATTTTTCAGATCTATTTTTACCTGGGTACTGGCACACATCCACGGCATGCTCCCCAAACTTTCAATCCGAAATCCTTCAATTTCCTGAGCACCTTCCGCAGGTGAAAAACTGGTGGCTACATCACGCCATCCGGAGGGGCGGTAAACGGTGCCCACCTGGATCAATATCTGTTCGGATTCCGAGATGGGTTTGTCATCCATAGCTACTACATTTACGACCACATAATCATTACTGGTAGAAATGGTGACATCAGAAAGTTGATAAGCTTCACTACCCGGGAAACCGCAAATGCCCTGGGCTTTTGGTGCATCCAAAAGGCAGATTCCCTGTCCGTAATCCCAGGTTAGCTCATTAGTGATGCTGGTCACCTTTTTCTCGCTTGTATTTACCAAATCGGATAGCAATGGAGAAACCATAGTATTGTCGGGATTCCCTTCATAGACGACCTCTACCGGACCGGTGAGGTAGGTCAGTGGAGAAAATTCCGTCTCACCTTGTGCCGGATTTGCGTTATAGTTATCTCTGTTCGGATCAAAACTGTTTTCTTCGGTTATTTTCGGTACTTCTCTTTCAATCAATGATTGGAAGGTCCGCTCTTCATGAAGTACCGGCGTTCCTTCTTTTATATATCCTTTTCGAAAAGCGAGTGCATTCGCCGGAAACATGCCCATTTGTCCTGGAATACTACTTGTCCATCGATACATCGGTTCCTGCCCGTTGATCTCGCCAAAATAGGGCCAATAAGGATCATCCTCATAGGTAGTGGAAGTCGGATCGAACCAGTAAAATGCATCTACACCTGTCAGCGATTGGTATGCGGAAATTAAAAAAGGACCTTCGGCCTGATGCTGGTTGGGCAGATTCCAGCCGCTTTCCGTGACAATGAAGGGTCTGCCTGCCACCTGCTTAATATTGATTGGAAGTTTGTGCGGTGTATGCATCACAGATTTTCCCTGGTAATGATGAAGCCTTTCTATTCTCCATCCGTTATTTGGCCCAAAGTGTCCTGGATCAACATACCTGTTCACACCCATCACTTCGGCTGGCAGATTTGTCCATCGTTCCAGATCAAACAATCGAATGGCGCTGGCAGTTCTCCAGTTGCTCGCATTTATCAATTGTTTGCATCCTATATTTTTATAATGGTCATAAATATCCTGATAGCAATTCCTTTGTGCATCAGCAAAAAAGTTCATTTGATCACTTAGTCGCTTACGAAAACCATTTGTGGGTGATGGTATCTTAGGATCATCTGTTGCATACCAGATATTGATCAATTCCAATAATCCGAGATTGGCATCATCATCAGGTAAAATTGTATTCTCCCATGCGATCCGTCCTTGTTCTATACTACCGTATTTAGCGACCGTCCAATCAAAAAACTGCTGTGACATCATTGCGTTCAATGAAGGAAGCACTCCTCCGATGGTCCAGAAAAAGACGCCATCTTCATTGAGGATCTGTATAATGACGACAGCAGGATCATCTTTTAAGGCTATCCCGGTATGTGGATTTATTTCCGTGTACAAGTAATCTACCCAGCTTTTATAGGCAGCTCTAAATGCATCGTCAAAATAAAGCAATCCCCATGGATCCACATCGCCTTTGTAATCTCCCAGGTTCCAGGCAATGGGAATACTTTCAATATGAGCGGGCCAAAATGGGCTGATGGTGGTATATATCCCTTCTTTTTTCATTGCAGCAACCACCCTCCAGATATAATCTGCTTCTTCTTTGTTGGGTTCGTGGATGTTCTGGGTGGTAGAAAACATCTCTCCGTGATAGCGAATCATATTGACACCCATCTTAGCCAGAAACCTGGCATAAATAGCCAGATCATCATCACTCAGCTCTGGATCATGCCCTCTGACCAGCTGTCCTCCGTTGGTGGCCCAAAACCTGATCTCACCCTGGTCATTTACAAAATGATTTCCATCTGGCGAAAGCCTGATAAATCCATGTTCACCAGCAGTTTCTTCATTTAAATACCTTAGATCAAGCAAAGCGTCTTCAGTGAAATTATCGCCATTATAGCTAAAAGCCCAGCCATCTTGTGGGTTTTGAGCATGCGCCGTGTTGAATATAAAAAGTAATATTAAGCTTAGATTTAGTTTCATGTAAATAAAAAATGTAGGTTAAGGGCACACAAATGGCCTTTCAATATAATATTCCGGGCAATTAGTATCTTATTAATAGAGTGTTGAGCTGCTTTTTCGACCCCATCGTTTTTTACTTTTTTAAAAACCATACGAAATGAGCCTACTTTATTCCCACAGAATCACCTGGTGAGGATGCAGAAGAGGGAAAAAGAATGAGCCGCCCATTTCAGGAATAAATTCATCTTCTGTAACCTTTTTTGCTGGATTAGTAAGTGAAGAATCCAGGAGAGGATTCAATAAATGAATAAATCAGGATCCAGCCGAAAGAAGCGCTTGACCAACAGGAAGTACTGCAACATGATCCATCGATGTCAACTCGTCAAGCAATTCGTCGAGTAAGGAGGAGCTCAAGGGCCCCCAGCCTTCACCGTCCAGTCCATGCGTATTGAAGATAAACCATCCGGATGGACCGGCAAGAAAGTTCTCAATTTCTTTTTGTATGAAGTCGTCTAGATTTTCAGGCCCCTTGCTTATGCAGGTCAACTTTTTCTGTCCTTTGTATGGTAGCGGATTCCATGCGCTTCCGCTTGTCCTGTACGCAAATACTTTGTCAGTTAGCCAATCCTCAATGACCTGGTTTGATGCGTTGAATGGGAAATTAAAAATGGATGCGCTGGCGTCATAGCTTTCGAGTTTCTCTTCAAATATATTCAAGGATTTTTCGATCAGGTCTTGTGCTTCCTTCAATGGGATTGCGGTCAGGTCAGCATGTTTATAACCGTGAGGCATAATTTCATGCCCTCTTTTCTTTAGATCATTCCACAAACCAAAATCGCCAAGAATGCTGCTCTTAATGTATTTCCCTACCTGTTTAAAGTTTTTCTCATGGCCCGTGGCAATGACATTAAAACATGCCAAAAGTTTGTATCGTTCGTAAATTTCAGCAGTCCTGATAAAAGATTTTTCAAAGCCATCATCGAAGCTCAGGGAAATAATATGTGTTGCTTTCCGATTAGTAGGTGATGCCACCACTGCAGTAGCTCCGGTAACTGCAACTGAGGCAGCGCCCAGGATAGATTTTTTTATGAAGCTACGACGGCTATCGGTGAAATGAGATGTCGATTTTTGATCTGTTTTAATCATGATTTATAAAAAATATGCTGTCCTAAAAAATTATTTTCTTGCTCTAGTTGATCGAGAATTGAAACTGAAATACAATTTAGTCATTACGCACCATTTTATTGATATTTAGAAAACTTAGTTTTAATGGAACTGATTTCATTTTCAATTTGATCACCTTGATAAAACCAGATCTTACCTGAGACATTTACAGTTTCCCCCGGTTTGCAATCCTGCAATTTTGGATCGGAATGCATACAGGGACAATCGGCATTTCCCCATGCATGATTACATCCATTCCATGCGGTAATAATCCAGTGATCACTATTACTTGACTTTACTGCGGTAACGGGGGAGTCGAAGATCTTATTTTCGTTGCTGAGCTCATTGAATTGTTTTGCCTCTTTGAACATGATGCAAACCTGGCTTTGCAGACCGGTATAGGTAGTATCTGAATTATTTTGTACCCAAAGCTTCATATCCACGCTTTTTTCTCCGGGACTGATTTCTGCGCCTATAATTACATTTATCGGCAATTCCCATGTGTTCATAAGTCTCCCGTCACTTTCAATAGTCCAATCGCTGTTGGAAATGACTGTTTTCTGGTAATCGAAAAAGGTCGGGATGTGCTTGTGTCCGAGGAATGTCAAACCAAATTGGGTAAAAAGCGCTTCGGGAAGATCTAAAACAACATACTCTTCCGGAGCCCATGGCAGAAAGATACTGGCCTTTGTCCCACGCATAGGACTTAACATACCGTCCCTAAAATTGATCCGTGGATGTCGAATTCCCGGGTATGGCTCAACCTTAATTCTTTGATTGATTTGTTTATTTGCAGTTCCCTTACCAAGTTGCGAAACATGCCGATCAAGTTCTGAATCACTAAAGCCAGTTGCCTCCATCAATTCATCTTTGGTGAAATTGTGATCATTTATCATATTTTCTAGCCAATGCCTTAGATTCTGTCGCGTAGCTAATACTTCATCCGGCCAATCCAAATTCTCACCTCCTTTTAAGGTATGTCGATAGTCTAGCATCGGATCATCCGGGGCCACCTCAGGCAGATAGGTCGCAAGGTCCTTCATGGCGATCACTTTGTAATTATTTTCCTTCAGATAGTCCATGAAGGTTTTGAATTTTTCCGGCGAGGTATTCACCCAGGGATGAGCAGTATCCGGGACGCCATGAAACTGCAGGATCGGTATTTCATTATTTTTCACTGATTTCAAAACGTTCTTGAAGTGATTTAAATCCATCTCCGGATATGCGTCGCAAGTAGTTGGGATCAATAGTTTGTGATGTTTTTCAGGAAAAAAACCCGGTCCGGCTTTTAGTTCACCATAAGGAACTTCCGGTTGCATTCCCCGCCTGGCAAATTGATAGCCAAGGTTTTTCAATACCCTGACTGCTTCAGGACCGAAACCATTGCCATTGTACGCATAACTAACAGGCTTTGGGACGCCCTTTCGCTTCAATTCCCAGTTGATCAAACCGAGCTCCCCCTCCAACATTGTAGCAGTCTTTGGTTGTGAATAATCCCAATGATGCCAGCAGTGATTGCCAATTTCAAAGCCCATCCGGTGCAGCTCCCCCACTTCATCCCAGGACATAAAATTAACCGTATCATCCATCCATTCATAGGTTATAAAAAATGTGGCATTAAAGTCATAATCCTTCAATAATGGTGCAACGAAGGTTCGATGCGATTTCACTGCATCGTCGAAGGTCAGCACGACGATGTTTGAAAAATTCTTAATCGAATGGTCTCCTGAAAGCTTTTTGTCGGGGCCACAACTTTGCATGAAAATGCCAATGGCCATTGCTATAAAAATGAAAGCCCTTGTCTTATATTTTCGCTTTGTAGCACCAGGCAATTCTTTAATGTATCTTAAATTCTTCATCTTTTTGATTTTTAAATGCAAAATTTTGTTACACAAATAGATTTTAATCAACTTCCTCTAAAGCATAGATTGCTGCACTGTTTATATGTTCTATCACGATATCCAGCCCTTCATTGATCAATTGCAATCCAGTAAATTCTCCAAGGTCTTTCCCGTCGAATGGCGCACGTATTTTATAGGTCAAATTATCTTTTACCCAGGGGATCCTGAAATTCCGGATTTTATCATTAGAATCGTTTCGATAAAAACACAAAATACCTCCGTTTTTTTTCGTGTTGATCCTGGCACAGCCATCCCAATTGGAGTAGTTGGGCGATTCAAAAACATCTGACGATTGATAAAATTGTGATATTTTGTATTGCGTTTCCATTTTTCTGAGCCATTCGGTCCATTTCCGGTACCATTCCTTCTCATCCATGGTCAATTTCCTTGGATCACCCAGCATTAATGGAACCATAGAAAAGAGGGATTGAAAGGAAAATTCGTGGCCCAGGGCCGAAATGTTTTGATTGCCGATCAGCATGGTACTTGGAGGAATAACCTTTGAACGGTTATAATTCAGTTTTCTGATGTTCACTGAACCTTTGGGAGGATCAGCCTCTTCATTCACGAGCCAATCTACGTCTGCATGCTGCATCAGGGCATAGTCGATGCTATGCCAATATCCCCAAATCTCAAAGGTACAGTCTATAATGAGGTCGGGATATTTTTCCTTGAGCCGGTCGAAGAATTCCATCATTTGCGAATAAATGACAATAAAGGATTCTGCATGATCCCTATGCCCTTCATGATGAGTAGCATAGCAACCCGCGCGCTCAGGATCGAGTACATATGCAGATTTTACAGCCGAGATGTCGATTTTGAAATATCCGATGTCGTATCGTTCTTTTAACCTGGACATTTTATCGAGCATATAATCAAAATACCCGGTGCCCAGGCACATCGTATATTCCTCACGGATATTGGAATGCAAATTTTCAGCAATCCCTTTTTTATTTTCCACCATCCATTCCGGATGTTCTTCAAAAACTTTGCTGTCGTCGAATATATCGGTCAATGCAATCCAAAGTCCGGGTACCATCCCTTTGGATTTTATATTTTCACAAACGGGTTCCAGTCCATTTGGGAATTTCTTTAAATCCACTTCCCAATCTCCCCGGTTGGTCTGCCAGCCATCATCAATTATAAAGTATTCTACCCCTGCATCGGCAGTGGCATCCACTAGTTGCCTCACTAATTTTTCATTGATGTTTTTTCGGAATGGATTCCAGGTATTGTAATAAAACAATGGCGGTTTTTCATGCTCAAAAAGCTTGACACCTAAATATTTTCGTATAAAATTGTCAAAATCACCTTCCCATGCATCCTGCCACTTCTTACCACTAAAAAGGCTGATGAAACTTTTGGGGCTTGTATATCGCTCACCGACATCCAATACGCGTTTAAATGGAAATTCAGATTCTGATTCATTCATCGTCACGGATATTTTGGAGGCGTATTTGAATATCTCAGTTCTTTTCATTAATCCCGGAGCTTCATTACCAACAATAAATCCCTCTTTGAGTTTTGGATTATAAACCAGCACGGCTGGATCTTCTACTCCACCTATAAATGGATTTCTTTTTACATTCCTGCCATAATCTGCATAAATCTCAACCATATACATATTGTCCGGAACGAGGAATATATTTTCCCATGAAAGGTCTGTGATTTCAGCGGATTCTGAACCTTTATTTGTGATGTCCATCCATTTCCTGACAACAGGTACGTCAGGGTAAATCTCATAAAATAATGAAATGTCAAGATCCTGAGCTGGGGAGTTCTTCAAACCATTGAGCGCCACCCTCAAGCGCTTTGATCCATTTGTGCCTTCAATTACCTCGGATCCATTATAATTGAATATTCCGGGATCAACACCTCCATTGACCGATATACCATTGATCTTAAAGGAGAATTCTTCACGATTCTTATCGGGGCTGTCTCTATCTGTGGAATATTCTTTACCTGTGCGCAAATTGATGAAACTGGTCGTATAAAACGCATGGTTTTTCCGATCAATCTTTAGAGTTCTGGTAAATAATTCATTCGCCAACACAATTTCGTTTTGACCTTCGTGAATCGTTATTGTTGCCTCTGAAAAAGCTAAGGAAGGAATAAAAAGAAGGTTGATTAATAAAAAAGAGCGTATCCAGCTCAGCATGAAAGAATAGGATTTATCGAAAGGTTCAATCATCAAATTACTGTATAACTCCATAGTAGCTTTATTCTTTATAATTTTTCTCGTCGACCTCATTGTGCCCAATCAGGTTAGTATAAGGATGCTTAGCTCAGAAGCGGCAAAAAATCACATACAAGGTTAAGCTTTTATATCAAGTTTTCTAGTTTATCTCAAATCCTTATAACTGATCAGCTTTACACCTTTAGACGCTATGGCTTTTTTTACCTTTTCACCTATGAACGCCAAATTCGCGCAATTGAGCATATGTCACAGAAATTCAATATGTTACAAAACATTAGCCTGTAGATATAGTGTTTATATCAATTGAAATGTTGCGTTTTCTGAGCAAATGTC